>Ga0180432_10002320_pt1 | contig 28650 bp, 21 predicted proteins | sample SS_ome_10_FD_132414 | JGI IMG/M metagenome (GOLD analysis project Ga0180432, IMG submission 132414) | Hypersaline lake sediment archaeal communities from the Salton Sea, California, USA - SS_1_MS_2 metaG | ecosystem: Environmental > Aquatic > Non-marine Saline and Alkaline > Hypersaline >... | reverse complement strand
GGGTCACACCGACAGCCGGCCGATCCGCACCCGGGAGTACGCCGACAATTACGCCCTCTCCCGCGCACGGGCCGAGGTCGTGCGCGGCGCGCTGATCGACCGGTTCGGTCTCGATCCGGCGCGACTGAAGGTGGTGGGACACGGCCCCGAGCGGCCGGTCGCCCCCAACACCACCGCGCGCAACCAGAGTCTGAACCGGCGGTGCGAGATCGTGCTGCTGCCCTCGCTCGACTCTCTCACGACCGCCGCGCTGTTCGATCCCTCGCGCGTCACCTTCGAGCTGCGCCTCCTCTACGAGGGCGACTTCGCCCCCGGCCGGGGCGCGCTGCACGACGTGATGGTGGTCGACGAAATGCCCGGCGGGCTCGAGTACCTCCTCGGCACCACCACGATCAATCAGCGCGCCGCGGGCGATCCGGAGATCGTCCCGGCCGGAGAGAGGCGCCAGATGGCCTGGTCGCTGGGGACGCTGCGGCCGGGGGACCTGGTCGAGATCACCTATCGGGCGGAGATCACCGACGTGCCGTCGGCCGATCCCGCGGGAGATCCGGGGAGTGAAGAGCGCGTCGCCGAGGTCGACGTCCTCTTGCGCGATCCCGAGTTCCGCTCGCAGCCGCACCGGTGGGAGAACCGCGCCTTCGTGACCGCCGTCCGGGAGAACGGTTCCGAGATCCGGACCGACGAGGTCGGCGCCGATCTTGCCCTCGCCTTCGAGCGGCGCCTGGAACCGATCCGGATCACGGTCGACGACGTCCTCTTCGAGACCGCCCGGGCGCAGCTGATTCCCGAGGCGGTCGGCATCCTCGACCCCGCCGCCGACATCATTCGGGCCCAACCCAGCTGCCGGGTGCGGATCGAGGGGCACACCGACATCCGTCCCATCCAGACCGACGAGTTCCCCTCCAACCAGGAGCTGTCGGAAGCGCGGGCGCGGGCCGTGTGGTCCTACTTCGTGGAGGTGGAGCATCTCGATCCGGAGATCTTCTCCGTCCGCGGTTTCGGACCCCGGCATCCGATCGCCGACAACGACAGCGCATCTGGCCGCCAGAAGAACCGCCGGGTGGAGATCATCATCATCTGCGATGAGGAGAACCAGACCAGCTTCGGATCCATCCGACCAGGACGGCGTCCCACCGCCGTGAGGCGTGATTTCCGCTAGACAGCATCCCCCGGCCTCAGGCTATGGTCCCAAGCCTGAGGCCGCACCGGGGGTGTGGCGTGACTGAGCAACTCTACCGACGGAGGTATCCAGCATGCGTAGCCGTCCAACGACCCTCATCCTGGCCCTGGCCGCCGCGATCCTTCCCCTGGGATGCGGCGATGAGGGTGGCGAGACGACCCGCGCGGCGGCCCCGGGCATCCCCGAGCTTTCCATCGAGCAGCTCGATCAGATCGAGGGCAAGATGCGCGCCGGGGTCACCGCCCTCCAGAACGATCAGGTCGAGCTGGCCCTCGAGTACTTCGAAGAGGCCCAACGGACCGCCCCCGAGAGTGCGATGATCCGCTACAACCGCGCCGTGGCGCAGGCGATGCTGGGCCAGGAGGAAGAGGCCTGGTCGCTGCTCGAGGAAGCGGTCGACGGCGGTTTCCACGACATCCGGATGCTCGAGCACACCGACGGCCTCGCCCCGCTGCTCGAGGAGGCCGAGTGGCCGATCCTCGAGAGCAGAATGCGCGAGAACTGGCAGGCCCTCCGCCCCCCCGAGACGATCTCCTACCGCCAACTCGATCCCGCCGGTCAGCCGGCGTTCGAGACGCTCTCCGCGCTCGTCGACCATTACACCCAGAAGCTGCGGGGGGCGACGCGCTGGCACATGGTCAGCCCCAGCGCGGTCGCGACCCCGCGGGTCTGGAATGTCCTGAACGCCAAGATGGCGGGGCTCGAGCGCTATCGCCAGAAGCAGCTGAGTGACGAAGAGCGCCTGGCCGCGGACAGCGAGCTGCTGAAGACCGTCATCCTCTACGAGGGCAACACCGACACCCCCTGGCTCACCTCCACCGTAGAGGCCATCTCCCGCGTCGCGGACGCCTTCATCGAGGACCACGCCGGCGACGACGAATCGTGCGCCCAGGCGGCCTACGTTCGCGCCCGCGCCCACTGGCTCGGCAAGCGGCCGTCGCACGGCCTTCCCATCACCGACGAGCTCCTCCAGGAGTCGGTCGACCTCATGCGGGAGGTTCACCAGACCTACCCGGGCACCCTGATGGGGCTGCTTTCGTTGGTGGAGGTGATGGAGACGATCTCGAGCTACAAGGGGATCGGGGACGAGATGATCCGCGAGCCGCTGGGCATCGTGCGCGCCGAGTACGCCGACCACCCCGCCATGCGGCAGTTCAACTACAAGATCCAAGCGTACGTGCTTGCCGCTGACGGTCTCCCCGACTTCAGCCTGACGGACCTCGACGGCAAGGCTTGGCACACCGCCGAGATGAATGGGCGCGTGACGCTGCTCGACTTCTGGGCCACCTGGTGTGCACCCTGCCGCCAGGAGCTCCCCAACCTGGTCGAGCTGTACAAGGAGTACGGCGCGCAAGGGTTCCAGATTCTCGGCATCAGCCTGGACGATCCGCGGCGCCTCTCGGAGTCCGAGCTCAAGGGTTGGGCCAAGGACAACGAGATGACCTGGCCGCTCGTCTACGACGGCAAGGCCTGGCAGAGCCCGGCCGTGAAGGCCTGTAACGTGACCGGCATTCCCTTCCCCATCCTGCTCGACCGCGAGGGGAAGGTGGTCGCGGCGGGCGAGAGCGCGGCGGGGCCGAATCTCCGGCGGGCGCTGAAGCGGTTGTTCCCGGAGAGCTAGGGCGAGGAGGCAGCCCTCGGGTCGTCTCTCCGCTCATCGCGCCGGTCACTGCTCCCTCACTGATAGACCGCCTTGATCTCGCCCCAGGTCTCGGGGGGATCGGGCACCGAGTCGCCGGTCGGATGGACCGCGCGACCCGCCTGATTGATCCCCAGCGTCCCCGCATCGTGAGCGGCGTAGACCTGCGGTGGGGAGTCGCAGGAAGCGGTGCCCCGGAAACCGGTCTCCGGGTGTTCGATCAGCGCCACCGAGGTCGATCCGTAGGAGGCGGCGTAGACGTAGCCATGCAGATAGAGGACCGGCACCAAGGCGCCCGTCCAGGCGTTCTCACGCGCGACGGAGATCGAGATGCCCTCGTCGGGACCGGGCCAGCCGCTCGTGGCATCGACCAGACTCCCCTCGTTGCAGACGGCGGTCTCTTCGATCAGGAGAAGGCTCGGATCGTACGCCCCCAGGCCGAACTCGATCGCGCAGAAGCTCTTCGACTCCACCCAGGCGGCGAGGACCACGAAGTCCCGGTGGGTCGTCTCCGTCACGGACAAGGTGGGATTCTGGGATGTGGTCTGGTCGATGGCCACCCCCTCGTGATAGCACGCCGCGCACCATCCCTCCGGGGGGGACTCCGTGTAGGCGCACTCGGGGACGGCATGGGCAATCAGGACGCCGCCGGTGAGGTCATCGGCGGCCGCGGCGGTCGTGAGGGCGAGGATCAAGGCAAGCCATCGCATCGCAGCATCCTCCAGCATCGGGGTTGATAGGTGCCTTATCGTCCGGAAACGGGCTCTTCTTGGCATCTGGGATCGAGCCACGAGCGGGCGAGAGACGCGGGGATGTCCCCGCGACTGCCCCGGGGGGATCGGTGCAGCATCAGATCCCTAACCAACCCCGCCCCTGTTGCCGACATATTCTCCAAACGGTCGGGAATGGGCCTTGCCGCGGACTCCAATGCTAAGAGCAGTAATCACAATCTGTTCCGACCGGGAGAGGTAAGAGATGCCGGTGTCCATTTCACGACCGCGGTCCAGGCGGCTCCCCCTCGCGCGCCCGATCCCGCCCCACGGGAGACAAGCTCTAGATCGCACATGGCCGACGCACGAATTCACACGGCCGGCTCGGGACCGCTCCCTGCCGGGGCCGGGGGCGAGGGGGGTCATCTCTCGATGATTCGACGGCGGCTCACGCTGAGGCAACGCGTCGTCGCGCTCATCTGCGCGCTCGTCGTCACGTCGGGGGCGGTCCTCTCGAGCATGCTCCTCAACGAATTCGCCGACCGTCGGCGGGCGGACTTCCGTGCTTGGGGCCAGATCATCGCCGACGACCTCGGACGGATGGTGGCGGAGCCGGTGTCGACCGAGAACCAGGAGGACCTGACGAAGACCCTACGGACGCTCTGCGAGATCGAGGACCTCGCCTACGCGAGCGTCTATGACCTCGAGGGCACCCGGCTCGCCCACGAGGGCACGATCACGATCCCCGCGGATGATCCACCATCGTTTCCCGGCGCCCCCGCCGATCGCATCGAGAGCCTCCGATCGGGCGGCGGCGTCCCGCTGCTCGATGTCTGGGTGCCGGTCATCGATGAAGAGAACGTGTGCGTGGGATCGGCACGCGTGGGATTCGACCGGACGCGGATCACCCGCGACCTGCGCCGGGTGACGGCGCAATCGCTGGCCGTCCTGGTCGCCTTCGTCATGATCGGGCTTGGTGCCTCCTATCTGCTGGCCAGAAGCATTGTCACTCCGATCGAAGAGGTTACCGGCGCGATCCATGGGTTCGCGCAAGGGGATTGGAGGCAGACCGTCCAGACGACGAGAACCGATGAGATCGGCTTGCTGGCGCGGGAATTCAACCGGATGGCGCACAACCTGGGATCCCAAACCCAGGAGCTGCGGGAATCGCAACGGAAGCTTGCCGAGCAGACCGAGGTGCTTCGCGCCACCCAGGATGAGTTGGAACTCCGGGTCGAGGAACGTACGTCCGAGCTGGCCCGGGCGATGCTGCAAGCGGAGGAGGCTTCGGAGGCGAAGAGCCAGTTCTTGGCCAACATGAGTCACGAAATCCGCACCCCCATGAATGGCGTGCTCGGCCTGACCGAGGTGCTGCTCGATACCGACCTCTCGAACGAGCAGAGAACGCACGTCGAGATGATTCAAAACTCGGGGCTCGCGCTCCTAGCGATCATCAACGACATCCTCGACTTCTCCAAAATGGAGGCGGGCAAGCTGAACGTCGAGGCGATCCCCTTCGATCTCGAGGCGCTGGTCTCCGAGGTAGCCGATCTCCTGGCGACCAAGACCGAGCCGAAGTCGTTGGAACTGGTGCTTCACTTCACGGCCGACGCACCCCGCTTCGTCATCGGCGACCCGGGGCGCATCCGCCAGATCTTGACGAATCTGGTGGGCAACGCCGTCAAGTTCACCCCCGAGGGGTACGTGCTGATCGAGGTGGGGGCCGACGGGGCAAGGACCGGGGTCCGGATCCGGGTCCAGGATACGGGAATCGGCGTCGACGAGGCGATCCGGGAGAAGCTGTTCCAGCCGTTCAGCCAAGCCGACGCATCGACGACCCGCCGGTTCGGCGGCACCGGCTTGGGGCTTACCATCTGCCGGCGTCTGGTCGACCTGATGGGCGGGGACATCGGCCTCGTGAGCGCGCGGGGAGAGGGATCCACCTTCTGGGTTTCCCTCCCGCTGCCCCACCACGAGGAGTCGGCCCCCACCGCCGGACTGGAGGTCGAGCTACAAGGCCGGAGGATCCTTCTGGTCGACGGCCTGGACATCCGGCGCACGATCCTTAGCGAGCAGCTGAGCGCTTGGGGCATGCGCGTGGAATCGTCCGCCACCAGCGCGGGGGCGCTGGAACGATTGCGCGAGGCCGCGTCGGGAACCGATCCCTTCTCGCTCGTGCTGATGGACGATCAGATACCGGATGAGGACGACGAGGCGCTCGGCCGCCTCGTGGCTAGCCAACCCGGCCCGTTCCCGACCTATCTCGTGCTCATGACCTCGGCCCATCGTCAGCATGGGCATCGCCGATTCCAAGAGGCGGGGTTCTTGGTCAAGCCGATCGGTCGCGACCGGCTACTCGAGGCGCTGTCGGCCATGGTGGAGACAGCCCCCGGGGGAGCGGCCATCTCCCCGCACTCGGTGGTCGAGTGGCCCGCCCCTTCTCCCCCGGCCGAGCACTGTTGCGTCCTGGTGGTGGAAGACGACCCCACCAATCAACGGGTCGCGGTGTCGATGCTCGAGGACCTCGGCTGCCGGGTCGACCTGGCGGCCGACGGGGAGGAAGGGATCCGGAAGTGGTCCGAGCAGTCCTATGATCTGGTCTTCATGGACTGCTATATGCCGGTGCTGGATGGCTTCGCGGCCACCCGCGCCATCCGCGAGCGCGAGGGGGTGGCGCGTCACACGCCGATCGTCGCCATGACCGCCAGTACCATGCCGGACGACCGGGATCTCTGCGCGGCCGCCGGCATGGATGAGCACATCAGCAAGCCCGTGTCCAAACAGGTCCTCGCCGATACCATCCGGCGATGGACGACGGGCACGCCCGAATCGGGCGGGGCCGCGGCCTAGTTCGCCGCCCGGAATACCCCCGCGACGACGGTGCGATCGTTCCCGCCCATGCTGATCATGAGCCCGTACGGACGCTCGCTCGGCACCTCGACCTGGAAGTCGGCGGCTCGGCCGGTCAGCTGCTTCCAGGTATCGACCGTCTGCCGCACGCCCGTCCCTCCGGTGTAGTGGCCGTAGCCGATCAGGCCGCCCGACAGGTTCATGGGCAACGCCCCTCCGGGCTTGGTCTGACCCGCGGTGATGAAGTCGTAGCCCTCACCGTGCGCGCAGATGCCGGTCGCCTCGGCCATCAAGATGCCGGTGATCGAGAAGCAGTCGTGCACTTCGGCAAAGGCCAGGTCTTTCGCCGTGATCCCGCCCATGTCGTAGGCCTTCTGTGCGGCGGTCGCACTGGTCGTCACCCGGGTGGGATCGACCGGCGCCGCGGTCAGATTGGCCACCGAGCAACCGACGCCCACGACCTCGGCGGCGTCTTTCTTGTCGATCCCCGCCTTCTGGAGCCCCTCCTCGGAGAGGACCAGCAGGGCGGCGGCGCCGTCGGAGACCTTCGAGCAGTCGAAGACATTCAGATTGTCGACGAACCCGCGCGGGTTGGGCGGGGTGTTGCCCAGCGCGTGCAGATCTTCGACGCGGTTGTGATACTCCTGCGCCTCGGGGCAGCGGCGGGCGGCCTCGATGGCGTTCACGAACCACTGGGTCATCGCGCCGCGCACCTTCTCGTGCCCGAACTTCTCGAAGCACGCGCCGGCCCGATCGGAGAACTGGGCGGGGAAGAAGTAGGCGTGCCCCGCCTTTCGCTGCGAAGCGTAGTGGCCGGCTCCGGCCAGGACGTCGGCCCCGTAGATCGCCTTCATCGTGTTCTGCACTTCCGTGCCCACCACCAAGACGACGTCGGCCATTTCAGCGAGGACCGTCTTGACCCCGTTGAGGAAGGCCAGCCCCCCGGAACCGCAGGCGCCCTCGGTGCGCACACTCGGTTTGCCCTCGAGCGAGGGATGGATGGTCGGCATGAGCGCGGCCAGATTGCCCTGGCGGTTGAACCGGGCGGCCATGAAGTTGCCGATCACGCACTCGTCGATGGCGTTCGGATCCTTCATCTGCTCGATGACGGCCTTCCCCGCTTCCTGAATGTAGTGCTCAAGGCCGGGCCGCGGCTTCTTGGGATGAAATTCCTTCCGCCCGGTGCCGAGGGAAACCGTGTAGGTTCCGGCTGCCACGTAGACCTTCCGCTTCAACTGCATCGCACACCCTCCATTCTTGGCCGCCGGATCAGACGTAGTCGTTGACCGGCCCGTAGAGGTGGAAGAAACCATTCATGAGCACGCCGTTGACATCATCGGCCGAGGCGGCCACGCCGCTGCTGACCAGGAGCTCTCCGATCTCCTTCGAGCGCTTGACGTATGCCCTCGCGAGCTGCGCGCCCCGCTGCTCATCTTTCTTCAGGTTGCCGAAGTAGGCCGCGAGCTTCTTCTCCTTGCCGGCATCCATCAGCAGTGCCCGCCAAGGCGCATGCCCTTCGGGAGTCGATCCGAGCACGCTGTCGGGCTTGGTGGTCCAGGACGCGTCGAGCGCGACGTACTCTCCCGTCTCCAGGTTGTACACCGCCGCCGGACGCCCCTTCTCGTAGTGGAAGAAGCCGTCCTTCTGGCTGCCGTCGGGGTTCTGCCCACCCCGCACACCCTTCGCGATCAGGGAGTCGACTAGGTCGCTGTGCAAGTCCTCGCCTTCGATGAATCGGTTCATGACGCCCAGGATGCACTGGAAGACATCGATCCCCACGTAGTCGATGAGCTGGAAGATCCCCATCGGACGGATCAACCAATCCTGGCTGACGCGGTTGACCATGTAGACCGCCTCGGGGAACCCGTACTCTCCGGCAAGCCCCTCGGTTTCGGCGATCCCGTGCAATCCATCCCGCATGAAGTGACCGTTCCCGATGAAGCCGGCAATGTCGTTGGCCGGAATCACCTTCTTGCGCAGATCCTTGGCGATCTGTTTCGACATCTCGATCAGGTCGGGCCTTGTCTCGGAAGAGGTGATGAGCTCGAGCAGCTTCTGCACTGCCGGCGGATTGTAGAAGTGGTAGCCGATGATCCGTCCGCCCAGTCCGACCTCCTTGTCGAGCAGGCCGATCGGAATCGAGGAGGTATTGGTGAAGAAGAAGGTCTCGGGACCGCACATCTCCTTCAGCTTGCCGTAGACGCTGGTCTTCAGATCGATGTTCTCGGCAATCGCCTCGAAGATCATGTGGCAGTCCTCGAGCGCACCCAGGTCGGTCGTCATCCGGATGACGCCGAGCGCATCATTGACGAAGGCCTGGATGATCTCGGCGTTCTCCACCAGGTCGGCGCGGTCGGCATAGACACCACGGAGAGATACCGTCTGTTTCTCCGCCAGCTTCACCAACTGGGCCGAGAGATAGGCGCGGAGGCCGTCGAGCCCCGCGTCGTTCACATCCATCAACGTCAGCTTGAAACGCCGGTCCTTCCCGTCGGGACCGAGCTTGCGCAGGGCCATCTGCTGGCAGAGCAGGAGCGCGATACCGCTCCCCATCTTCCCCGCCGCACCGATCACCCCAACATTCTGGTATCTTTCGACCAGCTCCATCCTTAGCCTCCTCCTCCTGGGATCTCACCCGCGGGCGTGATGATGATGCGATCGACCATAGCACAGCGCCGAGCCGATTGTGAACCGCCGCGTTGTCAGGGCCCGGGGGGAAGCCGGCGCTCGGCCTCGGCCGGGCTGAGACCCGTCAAGCGGGCGAAAGACGCCAGGTGCTCGGAGGCCCGGGCGGCGTCCTTCAGCTCCACACGCCAGAGGCGGGCCAGGAGGCCGTGGAGCCGCATGGCGTCCCCCCCGTTTACCAGCGCCGAGTCGTAGGCCGCCGCCGCCTGCTCGAACCTCCGCTGCCGCCACCGCGCATCACCCAGCCCCATCCAGTACTCGGGAGCCCGCGGCAGGAGCGCCAGCGCCCGCTCGCAGGCCCAGGCGGCGCTGTCGGCCTCACCCACGGCGAGGAGCGCCTGGCTCCAGCCGTACCAGGCGCGCGAGGAGCGGGGCTCGATGCGAATCGCCTCGCGGTAGCTGCGGCCGGCTTCCGCCGGATGCCCCCCATAGCGGAGGGCGGAAGCGAGGTTGAAGTGGAGCGCGTTGTTGAGCGGATCGACCCGGAGCGCCTGTTTGAGCACGGTGGCCGCCTGCTCATGGCGACCGGCGTAGATCAGGTCCTTGGCGCGCTGATACTCCGCTTCGAAGAAAGCAACCATCCGCTTGGGGTTCGGAAGCGCGTCGGCCGGATCCGGCTCCCGCCCACTGCCGGCCACGTAGCCGAGAGACTCCAGGCGTTCGCGCTCTTGCGGGCTGAGCCTCCGCCGGGCGTCCGGCGCCGAGGCGTCGGCCAGGAAACCGTCGAGCTCATCTTCCATCCGCGCCGCGACCTCCGGGTGTTGCGCGAGGACATTGCGCCCCTCGGCGGGATCGGCGGCCAGGTTGTACAGCTCGGGTTCAGGGCAACGGATGTATTTCCACTCCGCGGTCCGAACCCCATGGAGCGGCGCCCAGTGGTAGCTGAAGCGCGGGCTGAGCGTCTCGGCGTAGATCGCCCGCGCCTCCATCTCGCCGCCCCGCAGGAGCGGCACCAGCGAGCGCCCCTCGACGGTCGCCATCGGTCCCGCGGGCAGTCCGCACAGATCAAGCAGCGTCGGGGCGACGTCGATCAGCCCGGCCGCCTGCGCGAGCGTCCGCTTCGGGCGCCCGCTGTCGAGGCGCCCGTCGCTGGGGGGCAGCCGCAGGATCGAGACCACCCGCAGCGTGGCATCGTAGAGGAAGAGCCCGTGCGTGGCCTCGCCATGCTCGCCCAGCGACTCGCCGTGATCGCTCACCACCCAAACCAGGGTGCGATCGGCCTGCCCGCAACCCTCCAGCGCGTCCAGGACCATCCCCAGGCAGCGGTCCTGGTAGGCCAACTCCCCGGCGTAGGGCCGGTCGGGGTAGCGCGCACTGAAGGGCGGCGGGGGGCGATAGGGGGCGTGGGCGTCGAAGAAGTGCACGAAGAGAAAGAAGGGCGCCTCCCCGCGGTAGCCGTTCAGCCAGCGCGCCGCCCGGGCAGCGACGATCTCCCCCGGTAGCTCCACGGTGTAGGGGTGCAGCCCCGCCTCGGGGCCCGAGAGCCGGTCCTCGTAGGTGTCGAACCCCGCGTCGAGACCGAAGCGCTTGTCCAGTACGAACGACGCCAGGAACGCGGCGGTCGTGTAGCCCGCGTTCCCCAACGCGGCGGCCAGGGTCGGCGTGCCCGGCGGCAGGCGGAACTCCGTGTTCTCCCTGACGCCATGACGATACGGATTGACCCCCGTAAAGAGGCTGGTGTGAGAGGGCAGCGTGATCGGCGCCGGGGCGATCATACCGGTGAAGACGAATCCCTCCCCCCGAATCCGATCGAGCGCAGGCGTCGGGATGACGGCCGGGCCCGCCTCTCCACACGCCTCCAGGCGGTCGGGTCGGGTGGTATCCAGGCTGACCAGAAGTACGTTGAGCGGCCCGGTCGGCGGCGCCTCGGACGGCTCGAGATGCGATGAGCGCAGCGGGAGGAGCAGCACGGCGACCAGGATCACGAGCACCAGCCAGGCCATGAGAATGGTGAGCGGTTTGCGCATGAGGACATTCTAGTCGCCCCGCCCGGCGTTCGGAAGCTCCGTCGGGAAGGACCCTGCATCATCCGATGCCGACACGGAATGCACCGAGGAGGGTGCAGCTCTCCGGGCGGATCCATGCGTCGGGGAACGACTCGGACCCTCTGTCACCTCGGGACGCCGCTCGCGGCCCCGGACGGTGGGCCGCCGAACGCCGGCCACGAGCGGGATGCGCCTCTGCCGCCGCGGGTTGCGCTGCGCCCCCCTGGGTTTGCGCCGGCGCAAAAACCGGGCCTGCCGGCCTCGATCGCCGCGCGAGCTTCGAGAATCGAGAATCTTGGGCGAGTGATCCTAACACCTTGATTTTTCTTAGTTTAGGTGTTGACATCCACGATGTCCAAGGTCCCGACCCCCAGGCGGTCGTCTCCCGATGGAACCCCGATCGCCGCCTTGTGGTATGCTTCGCGGGAATGCCGACAACCGATGGGAAACCCGGGAGGTGAGCGGCCATGCCGTTCTATGACTACGAGTGCCGCAAGTGCGGCGCCCACTTCGATGCCATGATCCTGCTCAGTGAGCGGGAAGCCGAGGAGCGTAAGCTCACCTGCCCCGAGTGCGGCGCCCCCCACCCGAGGCGACTGCTCTCCTCGTTTGTCGCCGGCCCTTCGAGTGGGAGTCTGGGTGCCGGCAGTAGCTACTCAGGATCCTCCGCCTGCGACACCAAGGGGTGAGCGATCTAACTCGGGGGGGCGGTACGCCCCCCGCCAACCGCTTGGATCTCCGTGAACTGCGCCTCGATACGCTCCTGGATCGCCGATCTGCCCTCGCGCGGATAGACGACCTGGCAATTGTCATCCCCCTCGATCCCCTTGATCTGGGCTCCATCCGGGGTCTGGAGGCGGAAGAGGGGACGGGGGAAGTCACCGAAGTACTCCAACTCACCTAAGGGCCGGAGCGCTTGGATCGACTGCGCGGTCCAGGCCGCATCGAACCAGTAGCGCAGGATGCTGCTACCGTCGAAGCAGTCCTCCACCAGTTTGACATCCTTGATGGTCATGCGGCCTGCCGCTCCATGTGGGCTAGTTGCCGAATCGCGGCCACCGCGGCATCGATCTCCTCCGCGCGCGTGAAGCCGGAGACACTGAAGCGGATGGTTCCCTCCGGCAGGCTGCCGAGCGTCTCATGAATCAGCGGCGCGCAGTGAAGCCCGGTGCGGCAGGTGATGCCGAAGCTCTCCTCCAGGATGAAGCCGACATCCGCGACGTCCCAATGTTCCACGCGAAACGAGATCACCCCCACGCGCTCGGCCCCGTCCGCATCCTCGAAGATGTGAACCCCGGGAGAGTCACGCAGGCCCTCGCGAAGTCGCCGTTCCATCGACGATGCCTGGACCCGGTGTTCGGCCGGGCGCTCCTCCACCCAGCGAAGCGCGGCCGCCAGGCCGCGCAGGGCCGGTGCGTTGGGCGTACCGGCCTCGAGCCGAATCGGCATCTCCGGCGGGTGCAGCTCGAGATCACTACGGATCCCGGTCCCGCCGACGATCGTCGGTTCGAGCTCGAGCCGGGGCGACACGTAGAGCCCACCGGTCCCGGGAGGACCGTGGAGGCCCTTGTGGCCGGTGAAGGCGACCAGGTCAGCGGCCATCACCTCGGGGTGGACGGGGACGTGGCCGAGTGTTTGCGAGGCATCGAGAAGGGTGTAGGCACCGGCCTCCCGCGCCTGTTGGAAGAGCGGGGCCACCGCCTGAATCCGGCCGGTGACATTCGACGCGTGATTGAGGACGACGAGCCGGGGCTTCTGCTGCAGTGCCCGGGCAAAGGCGTCTCGGTCCAACGTCCCCTCGGCGTCGAGGCCGATCAACACCCGGCGAATCCCTCGATCGCGCATCAGGTGATGGATGGGACGCAGGACCGAATTGTGCTCGGTCACGGAGGTCACAACCGTGGACCCGGGGGAAAGCCGGAGCCCCTGGATGGCGAAGTTGAGCGCGAAGGTCCCGTTGACGGTGAGCGCAATGCGCTCGGGGTGATCGACGCCCAGGAGCCGGGCGATGCGCTGGCGGCACTCGCCGACGGGATCACCCCCCCGACCTCCGCGGGAGGCATCCGACAGCGGTCGGTCCAGTCCCTCGCGAACCGCGTCGATCACGCCGGGCGCCCGGGGCCAGGCGCTGGCGGCGTTGTTGAGGTAGATCTCCATGCCTCGCGCTCCCAATGCAACCCTGTGGTCGTTCCGTCTTCACCTATCGACCGATCGATCGGCTTGTGCCTGCCTCGGTTGAGCCTGGCCTATCTGAGCCAGCGATCTTCTGCCCCAGGGCTTTAGTTGCAACTCACCGACACCGATGAGAAGGCTAGGTGACCCGGCCTCCTCAGCCTGTCCCTTCTGAGCAGTGCCGCCTCGTGGCGGCGCGGGAGGCCTTAGGTGTGATTCCATGAACAGGGAGGGTAGATCGAGTATGGGAGCGAAGCTTCTGAAATTCTACGACTTCGTGAACAAGGAGGGGGGTGCCACGGCGGCGATGCGCCTGGCGATGAAGACGTCGATCCCCTCCAAGAAAGCGGAGAGTGAGCCGGATTCCGCCGAGAACATCGCCAAATTCAAGGCCGCCGTGAAGGAAATCGTCGGCAAGGACGCCCCTATCGCCTAGAACCGGGAGGATTGATCATGGCCATTTTGGGCAAGACACAATTTGTGCTCGACCACAAGTTCGATCGTCGCAGTTCTCGGCATTCGATGAACGGCTTCGGTCACGTCTTTCACTGCCACCACTACGCGTCTCTCTACACGCAGCTCGCCGAGGACGCCTCGTTCGTCGACGCCCGCAAGCTTCTGGCCGACTGCTCGGAGGATACGTTCTATCCCTTCTTGAGGCAGTACTACGAGAGGCATGAAACCACCGACCCCTGGGAACGGCTCGAGCTCGCCTCGCAGTACTACGCCGCCTCGGGTCTCGGAGCGATGCAGATCCGGAACGCCGGACCGGATTCGGGCGAGGTCCTGCTCGCCCACTCCCACGTCGATGAAGGTTGGATGAAGAAGTGGGGCAAGAACAGCACTCCGGTCAATCACCTCACCCGGGGCTACATCGCGGCGTGCTTCTCCACCGCGTTCGACCGCCCGTCTCGGAGTTTCGAGGTTCGTGAAGTTGAAAGCCTTGTCACCGGCGCGGAGCGCTCCCGGTTCGTGGTCGTGGTGAAGTAAGCGAAGGAGGATGGATCATGGCGATAGATCGGAAGAAAATCATCGACGACCTGTCGAAGATCGAAGTGATGGGCAACGATGAGGGGCTCATTCCCGCCTTCGGCGTCTACATCACCCAACTCCCCACCCGATTCTGGAACAGCTTCGCCGACCGGCTGATTCGTCAAGCCGGTCCCGACCTCCAGGAGTCGGCCGAGGGCCTGCTGGTCAACGCCGCCCACGAGTGCGGGTATCACACCGGCTACGGCATCATCACGTCCGACGAGTGGAACTCGGTCGTCAAGCCGATGGTCAAGAAGGTCCCCGAGGACATTCTCTACGGCGCCTACGCCGTCTTCACCGCCTGGGGCTGGGCCAAGGCAGACATCATCGAGATCGTCCCCAACGAACGCATGGTCGTTCGCGCCTACGACTACTACGAGTCGGATGTGGTCAGCGGGGGTATCTCCGACCGCCCGTCGGCCTACATGCTGCGGGGCGTCTCCGCCGCGTTCATGGATCTCGCCTACGGCGGTGAGTACGACCCCACCGGCAAGTCGGGTCTCTACACCTTCAAGTGCACGCAGACCCAGGGCATCGAATGCGGCGACGACTACGGGGAGTTCATCGTCCAGCGCGCGGCCTAGTCGCAGGCACCCATCGAAGCGGGCGGGGCTCCATCGGGCCCCGCCCGCGCGCGGATCTAATCTCGTAGCGACTCCCTGAGATCCCCCTCGCCATGGCTCCGTTCGGTCACCCACGCTTGGGGCGAGATCCGGGGCCGCGGCACATCGGGGCGGCGTACGGTAGTCGGCGCGCTCGACATCCTCGAGATGGTTGATCACCTCCAGGACCGATGTCCTGTCGGGGTCGGGCTTCGAGCGCGCCTGCTCGAGGGATGCAACGCGTGAGCGCTTAGATACGCGCCCCTTCACGACCGGGAAGCGGCCGGCGGGGCGGCTGAGTGGACCCTCGGCCGCCTCGGTCCCGCAGACGCAACCCGGCCTGGTGGATCCTCGATCTGGGTAACACGCTGCGCCCGGCCGATCACCCGCCTCCCACCGGCACCGGCTCCCCCGCCCCCTCGAGCTCCAGATGCGCCTTCTTCCGCTCGGTGCGGAGGAATTCCCGGTAGGTCTCGCACCGGAGCGCCAGCTCCTCGTGCGCCCCCTGATCGACCAGGCACCCGTCCTCGAGCACCAGGATCTGATCCGCCTGGCGGATGGTGGCGAGCCGGTGGGAGACGATGAAGCAGGTGCAACCGGTCAGTTCCTCGTCGAGCTCGGACCAGAAGCGGTCTTCGTTGCGGGCGTCGAGCGCCGCCGTGCAGTCATCGAGCAGGAGCAGCCGCGGCCGGCCCGCCAGCGCGCGGGCGATGGCGATCCGTTGCTTCTGGCCGCCGGAGACGAGCGAGCCCTTCTGGCCGACGATCGTCTTCATCTCCTTGGGCAGCTCCTCCAGATCGCCGTCCATCTGCGCGACCGACAGGCACCGGCGGGCCCAGGCGGCATCCCCATCCCAACCCTCGGGGACCGGGCGGCCGAAGAGCACATTCTCCTGAATGCTCTTCGAGAAGAGAACGCTCTCCTGCGGCACATAGCCCACGTACTTCTTGTACGAGTTCCAATCCCACTCGCGCAGGGGGCGCTCGTTGACCACGACGCGCCCCTCGTCCGGAACGAGGATGCCGGCCAGGAGCTTCAGCAGCGTCGATTTGCCGCAGGCCACCGGTCCGACGACCGCGACCCGCGAGCCGGCGGGTACGCGGAAGGTGACACCCTGCAGGGTCGGATGCCTGCCGTCGTAAGAGAAGTGCAAGCCCTCGCACGCGACCTCCTCGATCCCCCGCAGGCGGCCGCCGCTCGCGCGGGTGACCGCCACCGGGAAGCGGCGGATCTCCTCCACGCGATCGATCGAGACGAAGGCCTGCTGGCCGGTCATGAAGAGGTGCGGCAGATCCATCATCGGATGGGTCAGCATGTCGAGGAAGACGTAGAAGGCGAACAGGGTTCCGATCGAGATCTCGCCCCGGAGGACCATAAAACCGCCGACCGCGATCACGATCATCTGACCCAGCCTGCTCGCCAGGGTGTCGAGCGACCAGAGGACGGTCTGCACCTTCATGAGACCGAGGAAGATCTCGCGCCTCTCCTTCATGATCTCGGCGAGCCGCGACTTCTGCCCCTCCTCGGCCCGGAAGGCCTTGACGATGCGGATGCCGGAGAAGGCGGCTTCCAGCAGGTCGTTCGTCTTCGAGATCGTTCGCTGGGTGCCGTGCACCAGGTCGCGGATGCGGTGGCGGAGCCGGTAGAAGAACCACATCATCACCGGCAGCGGTAGGATCGAGACCAGTGTCAGCTTCCAGTTCATCGTGGTCATGACCGCGAGACAGAAGACGAGCTTCGACCCCGACTCGACCGCGCGGAAGACGCCCGAGCAGCCGAACCAGGAGATCTTGGGGAATTCATAGATGTCGTCGGTGAGGCGCGTCACCACGTCTCCCGTGCGAAAGGCGTTGTTGAAGCGGAAGTCCTTCTTCATGAGCTGGGCGAAGACGTCCTCGCGGATGTCGCGATCGAGCCTGAGATTCTGCAGCGCGCGGGTCGCCGGGTAGAAGCCCGAGAGGAACCGGCCGAAGGCGATCAGGCCGAGGACCAACATCACCATGCCGAGCTTGCCCATCGCCCCTTCTTCACCCAACACCTCGGCCAGCCGGTCGATCACCCACTGGAAGACGAGCGGATAGGCGACGGCGACCGATGTCGAGATGAGCGTGAGCAGCCCCAGCACGAGCAGGATCGACCGGTACCCCCCCCAGTAGCCCCAGAGCCAGCGCATGTGGGCCTTGACGCCCTTCAGGTAGACCGTGACTTTCGGATCGGCTTCGCGGCTCATGACATCGCTTCCGCTTTCTGGGTGGCGAATTGCAGATCGAAGAGGTCTCGGTAGATGCCTCCCCTCTCGTAGAGCTCCTCGTGGGTTCCCTCCTCGGCCAGGCGGCCGTGATGCATCACCAGAATCCGATCGACCTTGGTGATGGTGGCCAATCGATGGGCGACGATCAGCGACGTGCGCCCCTCCATGAGGTGATCGAGAGACTCCTGGAGGCGCCGCTCGGTGACCGGATCGACCGAGGAGGTCGCCTCGTCCAGCACCAGGATGTCCGGGTCCTCCACCACCGCGCGGGCGAAGCAGAGCAGCTGGCGCTCGCCCATCGACAGGTTCGATCCCCCCTCGGAGAGCTCGGTGTCGTAACCCTCGGGGAGGCGTTTGACCATCTCCTCGGCCTGCACGATCCGCACGGCGCGATCACACGCCTCGGGTGTGATCTCATCGCGCAGGACGCGCAGGTTGTCCCCCAGCGTTCCCGGGAAGAGGTGGATGTCCTGCAGGACGAGACCGATCTTCGAGCGCCACGCCTGCTGCCGGTAGCGGCGGATGTCGACCCCGTCCAAGGCGACCCGCCCGCCGCTCGGCTCGTAGTAGCGGAGCAGCATGTTGGTGATCGTCGTCTTGCCGCCCCCCGACAGCCCGACGATCGCGACCCTCTCCCCGCGGCGGATCCGGAAGGAGACGCCGTCCAGCGCCTTCACGCCGCCGTCGTAGACGAAGTCGACATCGTCGAAGGTGATCTCGCCCCACTCCTTCGGTACCTGAGCGGCCGCATCGGGCGCATCGGGTGTGCGCGAAGGTGTATCGAGCACCGCGAAGACCCGATCCGCCGAGGCGAAGGCGCGCTGGATGAAGTTCAGCTGCTCGGAGAATGCGATGAGCGGCCAGAAGAGCCGGCGCGTGTAGTCGATGAAGAGCACCAGCGTGCCGATGGTCATCGCTTCGCGCGCGACCTGCGGGGCCGCCGCGTAGATGATCACGATGACCGCGAGGATCTCGACCGCGCTGAAGGCGCCCCAGAAACCGTACTCGGCGTAGGCGACGCGGACCTCCTTGATGAACTTGTCCTGGTTGCGCCGCTTCAGATCGTGCAGCGCCTTCTCCGTGTACCCGTAGATCTGGAGAATCGGGATCCCCTGCACGTACTCGGTCAGGAAGCTCGAGATGCGGGCGTAGAGCTTGCGGACCGTCCGGTAGCGGATCCGGATGTACTGGAGGAAGAAGTAGGTCCCGACCAGAATCGGCACCATGAGAAGCATGACGGCGGCGGTGACGCGCGCGTTGGCGAGCAGCATCACCGTGAACGTGCCGGCCAGGATCACGATGTTGCGGAAGAGCGCGAGCGCGACTTCCGAGAAGAGCATCAGGAGGCGCTCGACATCGCTCTCCACGCGGGCGAGCAGGCGACCCGGGGGGTTCTTGTCGAAGTAGGCGAGCGAGAGGTTCATCAGATGCGAGAAGACCTGCTGGCGCAGCCCGGTCACGATCCGCAGGCCCATCCGGGCGAGCAGGATCACCTGCCAGTAGGCGAGCCCCATCCCCACCACGTAAAGGAGCGCGTAGAAGAGGGCGCGCAGGAGGATCCCCTGCGAGTTGCCGTCCGGGATGTCGTGATCGAGGACGTGCCGCAAGAGGAGCGGCCCGCTGAGTTCGGCGGCCACAACGGCGAAGAGCATCAGGGTGGCCACCGCCAAGGTGCCGCGATGGGGACGGAAGAGGGGCAGAATCCGGCGCAGCATCTGCCGGAGTGACAGGTGCCGGATCTTCGGCTCCTCGTCTTCATGGATGTCGTCTTCGTCCCAGAACATGATCCTTCCCGTTGCGCGAGGGGGTACCCTTGGACATTGGCGCGGGGAGCACTGGTTTTTTCAAACGACTCGGGGCACTTCGGTCGGGGACACGGTCTCCCCGGTGGAGTGCCCGATCGGGATGGTGCAGGCCCGGGCGGAGGCGACGCGGCCTTCGGCGAGGTCGAAGTCGACGCGCCCGAGGTTGATGCCGCCCCAGCCCACCTGGAACACCAGCGTCTCGCGTCCATCGTGCTGGAAGCGGTCCGGCTGGTCCATGAACGTGTGGCTGTGGCCTCCGATGACCAGGTCGATGTCCCCCACCTGCCGGCCGATGTCCCGCTCTCCCGGCTCTCCGTGGTATCCATCGACACCCAAATGCGCGAGGCAAATGACCAAATCACATTTTTCGTCGTGGCGCAAGCGGGCACTCTCCCGCCGGGCGGTCTCCAGCGGATCGGCGTAGGTCACGCCCGCGCACAGCTTCTCCGGCACCAGCCCTTTCAGGACCACCCCCAGGCCGAAGATGCCCACCTTGGCGCGCCCCACGCGTCGAATCATCGACGGCTTGACCCGATCGGCCAGGAGGGTTCCGGAAAAATCGTAGTTGGCGCTCAGGAGCTCGAAGTCGGCGTGCCGCGCGGCGGCCGCGAGCCCCTCGAGCCCCGCGTCGAAGTCGTGGTTGCCGATCGTCATGGCGTCGTATCCGAGACGGCGCATCACCTTGAAATCCAGCTCCCCGTGGAAGAGGTTGAAGTAAGGCGTCCCCTGGAAGACATCCCCCGCATCGAGGAGCAGGGAATCGGGATTCTCCTCGCGAATGCGCGCGATCAGCGTGCTTCGCCGGGCTGCCCCCCCCGTGCCCGCCGCCCTCCCCCGCCCTTCGGGGAAGGGATCGATGCGGGAATGGACATCGTTCGTATGGAGGATGGTGACCCGCCCGTCAGCGGCGAACGCGCGTCGGGGCCACACACCCCCCACGGATCCTCCTAGCCCCATCCATGCCACGCCCCGGGCGCTGCGGCTCAAGAATTCGCGTCGCGTGATCATGGTCGCCTCCTCTAGTCGGCCGAACGGATCCGCCCCATCGACGGCTCCGGTATCGATCCCGGCCCCTCTCCGCTCTTGCGCTCGCCCCAGGCCCGGACCGCATCGGCGATGGCGTCGCGGACGAGGATGCCGGTGCGCCGCACCTCCTGCGGCTCCCAGAGGACCGGCATCCCGCCCCCTCCGCCGGCCAGGTAGTCGTTGGTGGCGATCCAGTAGTCGCCCCCGCTCACCGGCTCCCCGCCGATCTCGAGCCCGCTGGCCCGCCCGTCCTGGATGACGAAGGAGAGCCCTGCGACCGGCTCCCCGCGGCGGTCGGCGAGCTGGTCGGCCAGCGTCTCCACCTGCCGGGCGGAAAGGCGAAGGAGGGAGATCTCGTTGTCGAAGGGCATCAGCTCGTAGACCAGCCCCAGGGTGATCTCGCCCGGTGACCAGCGGGTGCGGAGGCCGCCGTTGTTGACCACACAGGCGGCCACGGGAACGTCGGCGTCGCGGCGCGCACGATCGAGAACGATGTCGGCGACCAGGGCCCCCAGGTTGCCCTCGGGGTGGGCCGTGCGCATCTCCACCGGGCAGAGGGCGAGGACCTCGCTCATCGTCTCCTCCATCTGCTGCCGGTAGGGGGCGATCAGCGCCTCGACCTCCGGATCGGAAGCGAGGGCCTCGGTGATTCGCTGCGCGGACCCCGCCGAGGCGGCGACCTGCACCGGGGGAGCGGGGTCCCTCCGCTCGGCGCAGCCGGCCCCCAGAAGGGCAAGCGCGAGGAGAAGGCGGGTGAGGTGATTGCAGCAGCTCGTCATGACATCCTCCCCAGGGGCGGCGCTCCGCCCACCCACTCTACCCTGGATCCGTACGCCGGCGGAATGGGCAAGTTCCCGGTGCACCTCGCCCGGAGCCTGGTCTACGATAGGGATCATGCTGAGCTTGCGGAGCATGAGAAGCGGGAGCAGCGGGAATCTGCTGCTCCTCGAGGCGGGCCACACCCGGATCCTGGTCGATTGCGGCCTCTCGACCCAGCGCGCCTGCCGCCGCATCCTCGACGAAGAGGTGGGCCTCGAGGGCGGGATCGACGGCGTTCTCGTCACCCATGCCCACTCCGATCACATCAACTACGCCTCGCTCCGTGTGCTCTGCGAGCGGGGGATCCCGGTCTATCTCCATCACCGAACCGAGAGGGAGGTGCGCCGGCGCTACCTGAATCCCTATCGCGTCCCCGCCTCGGTCGACTTCGACCGCCTGGAGCTGCGCACCTTCGGCGACGATGCGTTCCGGATCGACGGCCTGGAGGCGATGCCGATCCCGGTCCCCCATGCGCCCGGGGTGACGACGCACGCGTTCGCGCTGCGGGCGGACGGCCGGCGGGTGCTCATCGCGTCGGATTTCCACGATCCGGACGCGGTCGTCCCCCACATCTACGACTGCGACCTGATCTACCTGGAAGCGAACTACGATCTCGATCTCCTGCGCCGCCACTTCAATCCCGCCTCCCTCTACCACCTCCCCAACCCGGCGGCCGGCCTCCTGCTCCAGCACGCCATCCGGGAGGGGACGCGCCCGCCGGAGGCGATCGTGCTGGGTCACCTGAGCGAGGAGCGGAACCGGCCCGAGCTGGCCCTGGAAACGGTCCGGGAGATCCTGCGCGACTGTGGATCACCCCGGCTGGTGGCGGCGCCCCGCTACGAGGCGGCCGAGGCGGTCGTGATCTAGGCGGCGGTCTGCTCCACCTTGGCGGAGGTGTCGTTGTAGCGGAAGGTCACGCCGGTCAGTGCCTCGTCGACCCGGGTGCGATCGAGGGGAAATTCGATCACCGTGTCGACGTTGACGTCGCCCTGCACCGTGATCGTCGCGTCGAACGCGGGTCTCAGCCGCTCCTGCAACGTGGCGATCTCCCCCCGGAACTCGTTCACCTGGTCCTCGACTCGGGGAATCTGCTCGAGGAGCAGCTCGATCTCTTCCTGCTTGCGGGGCGGGAGTTTCTGGTAGGCCTTGGTCATCGGGCCCACCTTCTCGTCGATCTCCTTGATATCGGCCAGCTGCTTCTCGGCGCGCTCCAGCTCGGCTTCCAGACGCTCTACCTGCTCCCTCGCGAGCAGGTCCTTGCCCACCGCCAGCTTCGCCTTGGTGCCGACCGGGATCCCGACCGAGCGGACCACGATCCCGCTCCGGGCGGTGGCGACGCCGCTCACGAAGTGCCCCCGGCCCTCGATCATCTCGAACCGCTCGGCGCAAAGAAGCTCACTGGTCACGTAGCTGTCCTTGATGTTGCAGCAACCCCAGACGCGCAGGTCCGCATTCTCGACGAAGAGGGTCTCGAGGCGGCCGTGAACCTCGATGTTGGTCTCCTCCGACCCGGTAATCCCGTTGCCCACGATCAGGTCGCCGAAGCAGCGGATGGAGCTGCCGATGATCGAGCCCTTCACCTCGAGGCCCTTTCGGCAAGTCACGGTCACGCCGCCCTCGATATTGCGCCCCACCTCCACCTTGCCGATGAAGTCGACGTCCCCGAAGACGACCGTCAGATCCTCATCGAACCTCAGCACGTCCTCGACCTTGATCTGCCGCTCGGTCAAGACCATCCGCCCGTCGACATCGGCGACCAGATTGCGATCCTCCCAGCGGACGTGCTCGGCCGGCTTGGGGGTGTTGTCGACGTAGGCGGGCACCCCCAGAGGCCTCCCGCGCACCGTCATCCCGGGCGTCCCTTCCACGAGGGGGTGGTAGATGGCCACCGTCTCCTCGGCGTGCACGTTGACGATGCGCACCTCACAGAAGCGCGCCGGGTCCGTGGGATCGGCGCTGCTCTTGGGAATCCGATCGAGGATCGGGTACTCGAGGTAGGCGTCGCGGCCCTTCACCGGCGGGCGGCCGCGGGCGATGATCGCTCGCGAGATCGGTTCGCCTTGAGCGGCGCCGATGGCGGTTTGGATCTCCCCCTCGTCCACGCCTCGGGTCACCTTGAGCTTCTGGAGCAGGCGCCCGATCTCCTCGATGCGAAAGGGGAGGTTGGAATCGTTGGGATGAAGACTCAGCGCCGCCTGGAGCTCGGCTTCGTCGATCTCGATGACGATCCGTCCCCCGGCGGCCTCCAGTTCCGCTTGCTGCTTCGGTTGGAATGCTTCAGCGGACACGAGACCCTCCTGTGCGGGATCAGGCGGCGGCCCTCGATTCGATCCGGACGTTTTCGCTGTCGAACCGGTAGCAGATCCCTTTGACGTCGGTCCGCACCTTGTGCCGGACGAGTGGGAACTCGATCAACACATCCGTGTGGACCGTGTCCAGAACGGAGACCGACGCATCGTGCGTGGGCACGAGTCGGGGTTGCAAGTCCTCGAGCTGAAGCTTCAGTTCCCCCAGCTGACCTTCGATTCGCGGTCTCTGTTCATCGAGCGTCTCGATTTCGACCCGCTTCGACTCCGGCAGCCGCCGGAAGGTAGGGGTATCGGGACCCGCCTTCTTCAAGACGTCTTTGATCTCGGCGAGCGCGCGGGCAACTCGTTCGATCTCGTCGTCGAGCTCCTGCTTCCGTTCCTCGGCCAGGGCGTCGCGCCCCACCGAGAGGCGGACCTTGCTGTTGACATCGATCCCGGCTTCCCGGACTCGGATTCCCTCGCGCGCCGTGACGACGCCGCTGACGAAGTGGCCCCGGCCCTGCGTCATGTTCAGATCGCGACTGCAACGCAGGTAGCTGGTGGCGAAGCTGTCCTCAATGAGGCAACGGCCGTGAACCTTGAGCGTGGCGTTCTCCACGAAGGCGGTAGTCAGATCCCCGCGCACCTCGACCACCGTCTCTTCCGAACCGATGATGCCCCGCTTGACGGCCAGGTCGCCTTCGCAGTGAATATCGCTCCCGATGATCGATCCCTCGACGTTGATGTCCTTCTTGCACCGGACCTGCACGCCCGATTCAATGTTCCCCTCGACGAAGATCTTGCCGACGAAGTCGATCTCTCCGGAAACGACCGTCAGATCGTCCTCGATGCGGAGGACATCATCCACGTAGATGCTCCGCTCCTCGAGCACCAGGCGGCCGTCGACCTTCGAGACCATCGCCTTGTCGTCCCACTCGAGGTTTCGCGCCATCTTCTGGGTGAGGTCACTTCCCATCTCCGCCGGGAGCACCTTGTCCCGAACCGTCACCCCGGGGACACCCTCGGTGATGGGATGGTAGATCGCGACGGTTTCGCCCGCCTCCACGTTGACGATCCGTTTCTGGCAGAGGGCGATGATGTTCTCGGGATCGTCATCGCGGCGGGGCAGTCGATCGAGAACGGGAATCTCCAGATAGGCATCCTCGGGCGGAACCGGCTGGCGACCGCGCGCCACGATCAGCCGTTCCACGGGCTGCGAGTCCCGCTCCAGCTCTTCGAGCGTCGTCTCGATCAGCTCGGGCTCGATGCCCCGCACGATGCCGAATTCCTCGAGCGCTTTCAGAACCTCTTCCTGGCGAATCGGTGCACCGCTGTCATTGGGGAAGATGCTGAGCGCCAGGCGAATCGCCGGTTCGTCGAGTTCGAGCAGCAAGCGCCCTCCCGGCACTGCCAGCTCAAGGTGCTCTTTCACCTGGAACGCCGTCGCCACGCTGCCTCCGGATCGATCCCGATGGCTCCTCGGTTTGCGGCGGGGAAGATGGATGTGACCCGACCCCGCGCGGGTTTCGGCATCGGTCTCTGATTTCTATGAACGTATCGGCAGCCCGCCGGGCTATCTTGCGGCCCAGCCTGGGGCTGACCACCGCCCCACCCCCCGGGGACGGCCAGGGGGCCACAGTCTGCTTGACGACAAGGGGTGAAGCCTCTATCCTACTGACTTTTATCGGCTTAGAACACAGGAGGAGGCACATATGGCTCAGCGGAGGACCCCGGGGAAGCGGAGGGCCAAATCGGCCACCCAGGCCCAGCGGGCGGAGAAGTTCGTCTGCTACGAGCGGGCGGTCCAGGCCCCGGAGGTCGATGCCGGCTTCATCGATCGCACCTTCCGGCGCCAGCGGGGCCGCGCCCCCCGCATCCTGCGCGAGGACTTCTGCGGGACGGCGGCCCTGTGCGCGGACTGGGTGAAGCGACACTCGGAGAACCGCGCGATCGGCATCGATCTGCACGAGCCGACCCTCAACTGGGGCATTCGCCGCCACCTCGTGCCTCTCGGAGCGGCCGCCTCGCGGGTCGAGCTCATCCGCCAGGACGTGCGTGAGCCGATCGGGCGGCGGGCCGATGCGGTGGCGGCGTTCAACTTCTCCTACTGCGTCTTCAAGGAGCGGGCCACGCTGCGTCGCTACCTCGGATCGGTGCGAAAAGGGCTCAAGCCGGACGGGATCCTCTTCATGGACCTCTTCGGCGGCCCCGAGGCCATGGAGCTCCGGGAAGAACGCACCCGCTACGAGGCGTTTGACTACGTCTGGGACCAGGCGGCGTTCAACCCGATTACCCACGAGATCACCTGCCACATCCACTTCGAATTCCGTGACGGAAGCGACATGCGCCGGGCATTCACGTATCACTGGCGATTGTGGCAGATTCCCGAGATTCGCGAGATCGCCCTGGAAGCCGGTTTCCGCGAATGCATCGTCTACTGGGAGGGGACCGAGCGGGCGACCGGAGAGCCGAACGGCGTTTTCCGTCCTTCGCTCAAGGGGGACAACGCTCCCGCCTTCGTCAGCTATCTCGTCTGCCTCAAGTAGCCGATCGGTAGCGCCCCACATCGATACCCTTCTGACGCAGGAGGCGATAGACATGGGTTCGATAGGTCTCGAGCTCTCGGGCGACCCGGGAGATGTTGCCGCCGTGGTCGGCCAGGATGCGCATCAGGTCTTCGCGGCTCGGCTCGGGCAACGCGCGTTGCGGCGGGCGGCCGCGTGATCGTCCGCTTTCGGTCAGCCCCCGCTCGAGCATCCGCACGACCTGATCCGGGGGAGATCCTCCGCGCAGAAGGGCGACCAGCTGATCGACCCAATGGGCGAGCTGGCGCACGTTCCCGGGCCAGGGATGGGCGATGACGCGCTCGAGGAACGGGGGCGCCAGAACCTTCTGCAGACTCTCCCGATCGATGCCCGCGCGGCGGGCGAAGTGCGTGATGAGGGGAAGGATGTCGTCGCGCCGATCCCGAAGGGGCGGGATGCGGACCTCGCTGCCCGCCAACCGATAGAAGAGGTCCTGCCGGAAGCATCCCCGCTCGACCAGCCGCCTCAGGCGCCGGTGGCTGGCGGCCACGATCCGGGCCGTCACCGTGCGCGGGCGATCGGCGCCCACCGCGCGCACCTCCCCGCGATCGAGGAAACGGAGGAGCGAAGCCTGCGCGGCGGGGTCGAGATCGGCGATCTCGTCGAGGAAGAGGGTGCCGTCGCGGGCCTGGACGATGAGCCCGTCGCGATCGCGGTGCGCTCCGGTGAACGATCCCTTCCGGTGACCGAAGAGCTCGGCCTCGAAGAGATCATGGCGACAGGTGGCGGCATTGAAGACGACGAAGCGGCCCGATCGCCCGCTGAGGCGATGGACGGCGCGCGCCACGAGCTCTTTTCCCGCGCCGGTCTCGCCGTGGATCAGCACCGGCAACATCGATGGCGCGATTCTCGAGACGTGGAGGAGCTCGTTGTGAAAGCCGGGGTTGTGGGTCGTGATCCCGTAACGGGCCCATCGCCGGGGTCCGCCCGCGGGGCGCGGGGCCGGCTCCGGCGCGCGCGCGGCGTGACCCGGCGGGGGACCGTCGATCGGGATCCCGGCCGATGCCAGCGCGCGAAGACCGCTCGCCTGCATCCGCAGCGCCGCGCTTCGCTCTGATCGGCTGCGCGCCATGCAGAGGAGCGCCCGGCCGAGGGCAACGCGCGACCGGGCCCGGCAGCACGCATCCTGGGCCGACTCCGCCGTGCGCTCGGCCTCCCGCAGATGCGCCGCCGCACGCCCCCACTGCCGCTTTCCCAAGCGAATCTCCCCCGCCGCCCGGCGCGCCTCGGCGAGAAGATCGATCCGGCCGCATCGCTCCGCCAACTCACCAGCGCGCCGTGCGTGTTCGTCGGCGGCTCCGAACTCGCGTCGGGCCAGATGAACCCACGATGCCCGAAGGACGAACTCGGCCTCGGGCTCGGCCGCCAGCGGCGCCATCACCGCGATCCGTCCCGCCAGGGCCAGCGGGATGCGCGCCTTCTCGGGCGAGTGCCGCACCCGCAGTTGGGCCAGGACGATGTAGGCCCGAACCAGGAGGCCCGGCGCCCCCTGGCGCCGGGCCGCGCGGATGGCGAGCAAGAGGTGCCGCCGGGCTTCCGGCTCCTCCCCCAGCTGGGAGTGGAGGTCTCCGATTTCGATGCGGGAGACGGTCTCATCACCCCCGCTCTCGATCCCGCGCGCCAGCCGCAGCACCTCCTGTCGTAGCCGGAGAGCATCGCGCAGGGCGCCCTGCCGGGCGCGTAAGCCCGCCCATACACCGGTGGCCTCGATACGGTCCCGTAGGCGCCCGCTCCGCGCGTGCATCTCGTGGGCGGTGTGCAGAAGCGGCGCCGCCTCTCCGACCCGCCCCTCGCGCAGCAGGAGACGACCCAGCGCGGTGAACGCCGCCCCCGCCGGGCCGCCCTCGAGCCGGCCGGCGACGGCGACCGCCCGGCGGAAGAACGCCTCCGCCTCCGATGGCCGAGCGCGGCGCTCCGCCGCCCGGCCGCTGGCCAAGAGGATTCGAACGGCGACGGTCGGATCCCACCCGCGGAGCGTATCGATCTGCATCGGGGCCATGCGGCGCAGGAGATCGTCGTCACGTCCCTCCCACTCACAGAGCAACACTTCGAGCAGCATCACCCGCTGTTGCACACGGGGGGGCAGGGAATCCAGGGTGCGGCACAACTTCAGCGCGTCGAGAAGCGCGGCCAGGTGCTCGGACAGCCCGGGAGCATCCTTGCCCGGCAACTGCCGCTCGAGGAGGGCGAGCTCGAGACGGAGAGTCCAGTACTCGATTTCATGGCCGGCGGGCCAGGCCGGGCCCGGTCGCCGCAGCTGATCATCCACCCGGGCAAGCGTCGCCCGGGCGGCGCCGACGGCGCCCGACTGCAGATAGCACTCCACCAACGATCGGTATTCGATCCACTCGCCCATGGACCCCTCCCCGTCGGTGCGTAGGTCGACGAGGACGGACGCGGGCTCTGGACTGTGCGCGTGAAGGTTGGTCGAATGCAAACGTAGAACAGGGATCAGGGAGAGGTCAAGCCCCCAATCGGGCGGGCGCCGGGCGGACCGGCGCCCCGACGGGGTTTAGAGCGTGAAGGGGAAGTCGGCGATCAGCGCTCCCGGCAACCGCGCACTGGTCACATGACGGCTGTCATAGGTTTCGCTGTCCAGCAACATCTCCCGCTCGCGCGTCAGACCGATCAGGTTGGGGCCGAACATGCGATAGAACGACTCGTCGAACCGCATCACGTTGAGCGGCGCCTGGATCTTTCCGTTCTCCACCCAGAACGTGGCGAAGCGGGTCATCCCGGTCATGCGGCAGGCGGGGCGATCGGAGTAGTTGAGGTAATGAAGGTTGTTGATGTACGCCCCCGTGTCCAATCGCTCCAGCACCTCGCTCTGGGGAATCTCCCCGGCGGCGAGATCGATCGACTCCGGAAACTCACCCGCCCCGGCCGCATTGGTCGGCACCCCGTACTCTTTGGCCGAACGGGGCGAGACGAGCGCGTCCTTGAACCGGCCCCCCTCGATCATGACCACCCGGTCGGGCTTGATGAATCCCTTGGAGTCGAAGTTGGGGGCGATCCCCTCGG
>Ga0180432_10002319_pt1 | contig 28687 bp, 22 predicted proteins | sample SS_ome_10_FD_132414 | JGI IMG/M metagenome (GOLD analysis project Ga0180432, IMG submission 132414) | Hypersaline lake sediment archaeal communities from the Salton Sea, California, USA - SS_1_MS_2 metaG | ecosystem: Environmental > Aquatic > Non-marine Saline and Alkaline > Hypersaline >... | reverse complement strand
CATCTTGCCCGCCTTCACCCACGAGTCGATCAACTCGTGCCCTGCGTGCACCTGGAACGAGTCCGGCGGATCCCCGCTCTGCATCCGGGTCGCCAGCACCGCCTTGGCATTCATCCCCGCGCCGCCCGCCACCGTGGCGTTGATGACCTCAACGTCGGGGTGCTGGCCCGCGAAGACCTCGTACATGGCATTCAGGCCCTCGGCCTCACCCCCGGCCGTCCACCAACTGAAGATCTCGACCTCACCAGCGCCCGCTGGGGCTTCCTCCACCACCGGTGCTTCCTCTTCCTCGACAGGCTCGGGAGCAGGTTCCTCAGTAGGCGTCGGCGCACCGCAGGCCGCGAGAAGCATCGCCCCAATCAGACACAAGGTGACAAACAGGTACAGTTTCCGAGACATCTTTCCCTCCTTACATTCTATATCAGAGATCCCTACAGCACAATCCCCGCAACACGACAGTTATCCATCTCCCTCGTATATGGCACCTCCTCTCACCTCTATCCTCTCGTGTGTGAAGGAATGCAACGTGTATCGGATACCACCAACTCGACCGGAGTCGAAGGCGGAACTTGGATCGCATCTGTGCTTGGACGCAGGGACCGTGCCCTATGCCAGCAAGATGCTGGCGATCCGTCGGTCATGCGCCTGCGGACATCATGCCGGCAGGACGCCGGCGGTCCGTCGGTCGTGCGTCTGCGGACGTCATGCAGGCAACATGCTGGCGGTCCGTCGACCGTGCGTCGGGAAAAGCCGGTTGCCAGCGGATGCCGTCTCCTGTATAATAGCATAGACTTCCCTCTCGGTGGCGAGTTTTCGGCCTGAATGAGGTCAGAAAAGGGCCACCAAGCGGACATGGCGAGATATGCTGACGAGTGAGCAGTTTCTAAAGCAGCTGCGCGACGCCTTGAACCATCTATATGATCCCGATCGACTGCGTCGCAGCCCTCTGGCCGCCCTATTTGGCGTAGCCGAGCGCTTCGATACCCCTTCCTCCCTGCAGCGCATCCTGACCGAGGCCATCGAATCCCTCAAGCCCAAGCCCGATGAGTTGCCTCGCTCACACAGCAGGCGGATCTACGACCTCCTGCTGTACCGATACGTACAGCAATTCAGCCAACAAGAGGTAGCCAGTCAACTGGGCATGAGTGTCCGGCACCTGAGGCGTGAGCAGCACGCGGCGTTGGAGGCCCTGGCCTATCACCTCTGGGACCAGTTCCAGCTAGAGGCCAAGGTGCACACGGACACGGCGGACGTTGATCGTGCGTCGGCGGACGTTGATCGTGCATCCACGGACATCATGCCGGCAGGGATGCAGCGGATACAGACATCCGGGCAGTCCGCTGATCGTGCGCCCGAAGTCCCGGAGATGGGAGCCTCCACTCAGATCACAGCGCCCAGTCCTGCTATAAGCCCAAGTGTGAACGAGGAGTTGGCCTGGCTGAAGGAGGCTCCGCCAGAGATCGCTGCGGACCTGTCCCAGACGTTGCCTGCTGTCCTGGACCTGGCGCGCCCACTGGCCGTCCAGCACAGGGTGCACCTGGAAACCACGTTGGCTGACGAGCTGCCCAATCTCGCCGTGCATCCAGTCGCCCTACGGCAGGCGATTCTCAACGTGCTGAGCGTAGCCATCCACCGGGCGTTCGGAGGTCAGATAACCATCTCGGCCAAGCCGTTGCGCTGGGAAATCGAGGTCCGGGTCTGGTGCACACCGACTCCGCCCGGCCTCAAGCCCACGCAGGAGAACGCGCACACTGCGGACGCTGGACGCGCATCCGTCCGTGCGTCCGAGGCAGCCAGCCTGGATATTGCCACCCGGCTGGCACATCTGTGCGGCGGCAGGTTGGCCATCTCCCGCGGCGAACACCCCTTCGAGGCCACACTGACACTTCCCGCCCTCGAGCAACTGCCGGTGCTGGTCATAGACGACAACGCGGATACCCTGCAATTGCTGCAGCGCTACACAGCAGGCACTCGCTACCGCCTCATCGTCACGCAGGACCCGGAACAAGCGCTGGGCCTGGCAGAGGAGTCCTCGCCTCAAATCATCGTGTTGGATGTCATGATGCCCCAGGTAGACGGCTGGGAGGTGTTGGGGTGGCTGCGGCAGCATCCCGTGACAGAGCACACGCCCATCGTCGTGTGCACGATTCTGGCTCAGGAGGAACTGGCGCTTGCCCTGGGTGCGAGCGCCTTCGTGCGTAAGCCTATCACGCGACAGGTTTTTCTTTCTGCCCTCGCTCAGCAGATCGCGCAGACGGCACAAGAACCTCGCTGACAGCCTGGGTGCATGCCAGGAGATCGCGCACAGATAGCCCGCCGTTGCGGGTCACGGTCAGTGTGTCACTCACAATAGGCTCACCGGTGGGATCTTTGGCAGAGACGATGATCACAGGTATCTCCCGCAAGGATGGATCCCGGCTCTTCTCCCTCATCACTTGAAAACCATCCATCCCGGGCATGATCAGGTCGAGCAACATCACGTCGGGCTTCCGCTCACGCAGCATGCTGAGCGCCTGTTGCCCGCTCGTTGCACGCAAGACACGGTATTCACGCTGCGCCGCCGAAAGCATGCGCGCAAAGAGCTGCAGTACCTCTGGTTTGTCATCCACCAGCAACACGGTATTCAGATGCCTTCCCAGGCCATCCAACGTGGACAACAGCACCTCGCGGGTGACCGGCTTCACCAGGTAGCGCACCACACCCAGTTGTTGCGCAGCCTCGTCCTCCCCAGGCACCCAACAAGTCACCGTGGGTGTGCCGTATGGCAGGCTGGCCAAGCGAGCCAGCGAGGCCGGCATTTCCCGGAACAGAGGCTCGTTCACGATCAGGGCCTGGGCCGGCGAGCGACTCAGTTCATCGACGGCTTCGTCTGCATCCTGTGCAGACACGATCTCGATCCCGTCCACGTAACGGGTGAACAGCCGCCGGAGCGTCTCTCCCTTTTCCAGGATGACAAACCGGGGAACCAGCCGAGGCGCTGGCGCCTTCGAGCGCCTGCTACGCCCCTCATACCGGTAGAAGGGGCTGAACCACCGCCCCACACCGCCGCCGTCTGAGATGGCGGGGAGGGGGGTGTTCAACGGCAGGCTGAAATAGATCGTCGTGCCCACGCCCACCTTGCTCTCCAGCCACATTCTCCCGTTGTGCATTTCGACGAAACGCTTGCTGATACTCAACCCCAGGCCACTCCCGCTATGGCGGCGGCGTATCGAGCTATCCAGTTGCTGAAACGGTTCGAACAGCTTCCCCTGATCCTCCAGAGCGATACCAGGCCCGGTATCGGCGAGACTGACCACAACGCGGTCCTCTTCTTGACAGACTGCGATGCGTATGCCACCGCGCTCGGTGAAACGAGCCGCGTTGCTCAACAGATTGAGCACCACCTGACGAATGCGCGTGCTGTCACAGAACACTGGAGGCAAATCGGAGGGGACGTCCGTCTCCAGGTAGAGTCCCTTGGACTCGAACAGCGTGTGCACCGCCAGCGTCGCGGCGTCTATGATATCCCGCAGGGAGGCCCAATCCTTGCTGAGCGCCATGCGTCCCGCCTCGATCTGGCTGAGGTCCAACACATCGTCCACCAGCTTGGCCAGGTGCTGGCTGTTGCGCTGAATCGCGGCGATGTCAGCCAGAAGCGTGGGCGGCAGGCTGCCCCCGTACACCTGGGGCGCTTGGGTGATCATCTCGCTGAAACCGATGATCATATTCAGAGGCGTGCGCAGTTCGTGGCTGACGTTGGCCACAAACTCCTCCTTGGCCCGGCGCGCCTCCTCGGCAACCTGGTGCATCGTCTTCAGCCGATCCGAAAGCCGAGCCAACTCGCGATTGGCCAGGATGAGATCTTCCTGGATCTGTCTCAGTTCCACCCGCTGCCCGCGCGCCTCCTCCATCTTCTCGCTGGCGCGCTCGAAACTGAAGATGGACCACTGCGTCACCGTGAGGAGGGCGCGTGCCGCCGCCCATCCCAGCAACCCGGCCAGAGCGCCACTGGCGACCACCACCAGGCTATACGTGCCGGGAAGTGAGGGCATCGCGGAACTGCGCGAAAGCCACCACACCAGTACCGTCACCAGGCTCTCCGCGAGCAGGCCGCCCGGCCAACCCACTGTGACAACCGCCATGAGCGGAAGCAACGCGTAGAAGAAGGCTATCTCGTGCTGGCGGAACACGTAGACAGTCAACGTGATAGCTATCGCAAGCCCGACCTGCCAGACCGCCTGGGCCGCCAGCAGCCGCCTCGGGAGCATCCAGAGAGCGAGGGCAAACGTGAGCAGGACCACCGGCGTGATCAGCCAAAGGTCCCGCCCCATTGTGTCCGGCCAGCTTACCGTAGCTACCAGATGCCAGGCGAAGTACACCCCGCCCGTCGCCGCGATAATGTGCCGCGACGTGGATTGCAGCAACTCCGTCGCGGAACTGATGAAATCGGGGTCAGCCCCGGGTGACATACTCAGTCTGTACCACATACAAGCCTCCGTGAGCCCTCACCCTTCCTCTGTTGCACTTCCCGCCAGTTCCAACTGCCGCCGGTAGAGCTGGCTGTAGAGCCCACCCTGCGCCAGCAAGTCTTTGTGATCACCTACCTCGCGGATGCGCCCTTCCTCCAACGCGATGATCTTGTCGGCGTTGCGGATCGTGCTCAGGCGGTGGGCGATGACCAGCGACGTGCGCCCCTTCAGCACCTGCTCCAGCGCCTGCTGAATCAGGTACTCCGCCTCGGCGTCCACCGATGAGGTGGCCTCATCCAGGATCAGGATGCGCGGGTCGGCCAGAATCGCCCGCGCCAGCGCCAGGCGCTGCTTCTGCCCACCGCTCAGCTTCACCCCGCGCTCGCCGATCTCGGTGTCGTAGCCCTGGGGCAGTTGCTGGATGAACTCGTGGGCGTAGGCTGCCTGGGCGGCGGCGATCATCTCCCCTTCGGACGCGTCGGGTTTGCCGTAGCGCAGGTTCTCGCGCACGGTGGTGTTGAACAGAAACGTATCCTGCAACACCACGGCGATGTGTCTCCGCAGCGACCAGGTCTGAACCCGGCGCAGATCGTGGCCATCCACCAGCACGCGGCCGTGGATGGGATCGTAGAAGCGGCACAGCAGGTTAGCGATGCTGGTCTTGCCCGCCCCACTCGGCCCGACCAGCGCGACCACCTCACCCGGGGCTATGTGGAACTCGAGGTCGTGCAGCACCTCGTCGCCTTCGCCATAGCGGAAGTGCACGTCGTCGAACACCACATTCCCCGCGACCTCGTCCAGCACGACCGCATCCCCCGCATCCTGGATCTCCGGCACTTCGTCCAGCAGCTCGAAGATGCGCTCGCCAGCAGCGATGGCCTGCTGAAAGACGTTGTCCACCTCCGTCAGCCGCCGCAGGGGCTCGTAGAAAGAGACGATGTAGGTCAGAAACGCCACCAGCGTTCCCAACGACACCCGGCCATCGACAACCATGCGCGCCCCGAAGCCAAGCACCAGCACGCCCCCCACCGCAGACACGAAGTGCAGGGCCGGAAAGAAGGTGGACCAGGCGCGGATGACCCGCACCCGCTCCTGGTAGTAGCGCTCGCTGACCCTGCGGAAGCGCTCCAACTCCGCATCTTCCTGCCCGAAGGCCTGGATGACGCGGATGCCGGCCAGGTTGTCCTGCAGATCGGCATTGATGTCGCCCAACCGATCGCGTGCCTGCCGGTAGATGGGCCGCGCGTACTGGTTGAAGTACCGCAGACCCACGGCGATGACCGGCAACGGGATCAGCACGACCAACGCCAACCGCCAGTCGAGCGCCAGCAGCACCGCCGACGCCCCGATCAGCCGGAGGAAGTCCACCGCCGTGAGGGCGACGCCGTGGGTGACGAATTGCTCCAGCGCGTTGACGTCGTTGGTCACCCGCGACATCAGCTCGCCGGTAGACGTGCGCTCGAAGAAGGAGAGGGACAGCCGCTGCAGGTAGTCGTAGATACGCACTCGCAGATCGAAGATGAAGCGCGCGCCCAGTGCGTGGCGGATGTACAGATCGCCGAAGTCCGCCAGGTGCAGCAGTGCATAGGCACCGACCATGGCCCCGAGCGTCACGCCGAGACGGGACAGCTCACCACCGCCGATCACCTGGTCCACGATCTCCCGTTGGAACAGGGGGGGGAGCAGGCTCAGCCCGGCCCGAAGCAAGAGCAGAACGCCCGTGACAGCCAGCGGTTTCCAATACGAGCGCACGTGGCCGAAGAGCCGTTTCAAGACATGCATAGGGGATCTCCTCCTGACTTGCAGTAGGCCTGAGTATAGCACGCAAGAGGTGAAACGGGAAACTTGGCACGTCAAACGTCGGGCGTCAAACGTGGGGTATCAAACGCCCATGTCGTGTAGGGGCGCGGTAACCGCACCCTCCCACCCACAAGAATCAAACGCCAAAGCCCGTTGGGCTTGCCAACTTGCCCCAATGGCTGTATAGTCCTGGACAACCCCACGCGAGCACAAAGGAGGCACTTCATGGCACAATACGCTGCCGCAGTGGACCAGGGCACCACCGGCACCCGATTCATGGTCTTCAACCACCAGGGTCAGGTGGTGGCCTCGATGTACGAAGAACACACGCAGATTTATCCCCAGCCCGGATGGGTCGAACACGACGCCCACGAGATCTGGGCCAAGACGCGTCGCGTCATCGGCGGCGCGCTGGCCGAGGGTGGTATCCAGCCAACGGAGATCGCCAGCATCGGCATCACCAACCAGCGGGAGACAGCCATCGTGTGGGACCCCCACACCGGCGAGCCGCTGTGCAACGCCATCGTCTGGCAGGACACCCGCACCCGCGAGATGTGCCAGCAACTCATGACCGACGGGCTGGAGCCGGTGTTCCGCGACAAGACCGGTTTGCCCATCGCAACCTACTTCTCCGGCCCCAAGGTGAGGTGGATGCTGGATCACGTCCCCGGGTTGCGAGACAAGGCGGAGGCAGGCGAGGCCGTCTTCGGCAACGTGGACACCTGGGTGATCTGGAACCTAACCGGCGGGCCACAGGGCGGCGCCCACGTCACCGATGTGACCAACGCATCTCGCACCATGCTGATGAACCTGCGCACGCTAGACTGGGACAGCGAACTGCTGGACATCCTCTCCATCCCGCGCCAGATGCTGCCGAGCATCCGGCCCTCGTCCGATGCGGCCCTGTACGGCACGACACGGACCAACGGACCGGTGGGCGGCGAGGTGCCGGTCTGCGGCGATCTCGGGGATCAGCAGGCCGCCCTCTTTGGCCAGACCTGCTACGACGTCGGCGAGGCCAAGAACACCTACGGCACGGGCTGCTTCATGCTGCTCAACACCGGCCCGGAGCTCATCGCGTCGCAGAGCGGCCTGTTGACTACCGCCGCGTACGGTCTCCCTGAGGGGACGACCTACGCGCTCGAGGGCTCCATCGCCATCACAGGCGCGGCCGTGCAGTGGCTGCGCGACAACTTGAGCCTCATAAAGAGCGCCGCCGAGAGTGAAGAGATCGCCCGGAGCGTGGAGGACGCCGGCGGCATCTACTTCGTCCCGGCTTTCTCAGGGCTCTTCGCTCCCTACTGGGACATGGACGCGCGCGGCGTCATCGTCGGCCTGACCCGCTACGTGACCCGCGCCCACATTGTGCGCGCCACGCTGGAGTCCATCTGCTACCAGACACGGGACGTGCTGGAGGCAATGCGCGCTGACTCCGGCATCGAGCTAACCGCGCTCAAGGTAGACGGCGGCGCGACGGTCAACAACTTCCTGATGCAGTTGCAGGCCGACGTGCTCGGCGTGCCGGTCGTGCGCCCGGTGGTGCACGAGACGACGGCGCTCGGCGCGGCCTATGCCGCGGGGCTGGCGACCGGTCTCTGGGATGGGCTGGACGAACTGCGCGCCAACTGGGGCGTGGACCGGGTCTTCGAGCCCCAGTGGAGCGACGAGCAGCGGGCGGAAACCTACGCCGGGTGGAAGAAGGCGGTGGAGCGGAGCAGGGGGTGGGTGGAAGAATAAAAACCAAAGCCCAAGCCCCAAATCCCAAGTGACGTGCAGTGCGTGGCTAGTGTTCGAAGAGGAGGTGCGGTCATGTCGGTTGTTGATGCCGTGCTTGGACCTGTCTTGCGAGTTGGACTCACGTGGCTCAGCCGTCGCCGCTTGCCTCAGACCGATGGGGCAGTGAAGCTGCCTGGGCTCGAGGCCCCGGCCGAGGTGATCCGCGACCGCTGGGGCGTGCCGCACATCTACGCCGACAGCGAGCGGGATCTGTTCTTCGCCCAGGGCTTCGTCCACGCCCAGGACCGCCTGTGGCAGATGGACTTCCAGCGGCGGCTGATCGCCGGCAGGCTCTCGGAGGTCATGGGCGCGAAGACTGTGCCGGTGGATCGCTGGTTCCGTGTGATCGGCATGCGGCGGGTGGCCGACCAGGAAGTGCGCCTCATCGGCGACGACGTCCGCGCGGGACTCGAGGCCTACGCGGCTGGTGTGAGCGCCCGCATCCGCCAGGGTCGCCTGCCCATCGAGTTCACCCTCCTGCGCTACCAGCCCGAGCCGTGGGGAATCGCCGACACGCTCTCGTGGATCAAGATGATGTCGTGGACCCTGTCGGTCAACTGGGAGACGGAGATCCTGCGCGCGCACTTGATCGACCGCCTGGGACCAGAGCAGGCGGCGGAGTTGGAGCCGGACTACTTCGACCGCTGGCCGCGCATCGTGCCCACCGGCGTGGACTACTCGGCGATTGGCGATGCAGCCCTGAAGCGCGCCGAGGCGGCGCGACCCTTCGCCGGCCCCTCCGCAGACGCCGGCCTAGGCAGCAACAACTGGGTGCTCTCCGGCTCCCGCACGGCCACCGGTGCGCCGCTCCTGGCCAACGACATGCACCTGATGATGAGCCTGCCCAGCGTCTGGTACGAGAACCACCTGGCCGGCGGTGATCTGAACGTCACCGGCGTCACCTTCCCCGGCATCCCTGGCGTGGTCTCCGGGCACAACGGCCACGTCGCATGGGGCTTCACCAACGGCTTCCCGGACGTGCAGGATCTCTACGTGGAGCACCTGCGGGATCGCGGCCATCCAGGCCGCATGCATCCAAATGGCTGGGAACGCCGAGCACCAGCTCGGCCTGCAGATACAGGCACCCAAGTGCAGTACGAGTACCAGGGCCAGTGGTGCGACGCGGAGGTCATCCGCGAGGAAGTGCGCGTCAAGGGCAGCGAACCCGTCGTTGAAGAGGTCATCGTCACCCGCCACGGCCCGATCATCAACAGCCTAGCGCCCGAGTTGGCGGGCGAGCAGCCGCTCGCTCTGCGCTGGACCTCGCTGGAGCCAGATACGATGATCGAGGGCCTCTACGCGATGAACCACGCGCGCAACTGCCAGGAGTTCCGCGAAGCGCTACGCCACTGGACAGCGCCCATCCAGAACACCGTGTACGCCGATACGGCGGGCAACATCGCCTACAGCTTCCCCGGCAAGGTGCCCATCCGTGCCAAAGGAGACGGCCGCGTGCCCGTGCCCGGCTGGACGGGCGAGTACGAGTGGACCGGCTACATCCCCTTCGAGGAGCTGCCCTACCTCTACAACCCGCCCCAGGGATACGTCGCCACGGCCAACAACCGCGTCGTCCCGGACGATTACCCCTACCACATCGGCATCGAGCACTGCATGGGCGACCGGGCACAGCGCATCGTGGCCATGATCGAGGCGCGGGATACGGTCGACGTCGCGGCCATCCAGCGCATGCAGTTCGACCAGGTCTCGCCCACGGGCCAGCGCGTGGCCCACTACCTGGGCCAGTTGGCGGTGGACGACCCCGAGATGGTCACCGTCGTCGAGCTGATGCGGGATTGGGATGGCACCCTCTCGGCCGACAGCCCCGAGGCCGCCGTGTACGAGGTCTTCTTGCACCGCATGGTTGTGCTGACGCTCTCGAACGAGCTGGGCGATCTAGCGACCCGCTACGCGGGCAAAGGCCCCACGCCGGTGCTGGCCGAGGGCAGCATGTTCGCCCATCGAGCGCCCGAGTGGCTGCAGAAGACGCTGGCCGACGCGGATTCCCACTGGTTCGACCTGGGAGGGGGCGAGACGCGTGATGACTGCATGCGGCTGGCCCTGCGCGAGACGATAGACTACCTGAAGGCCGAACTCGGCCTGGCGATAGCCGACTGGCGCTGGGGCAGGCTCCACAGACTGGTGTACGGCCACACGCTGGGTCTCGTCCCGCCGCTGGATCAGGTCTTCAACCGGGGCCCCTACCCGCTGGGGGGCGACGCCGACACGGTGTGGGCTACAGGCTCCCCACGGAGCGACCCCAAGTGCGGAAACATCGTCGGCCCACCCGTCCGCTTCATCGCCGACCTGGGCGACCTGAGGAACTGCCTGGGCGTGCTGGTCCCGGGCCAGTCCGGCCAGCCAGGCAGCCCCCACTACGACGACCAGGTCGAGGCGTGGTTCAACGGTGAGTACCACCCGATGCTCTACGCCCGCGAGGACGTGGAGCGCGAGGCGGAGGGACGCTTGCGGCTGGAGCCATGACGGCCGGATATGGGCGCCTGATTGGCGCATTCCAGAGGATGTGATATACTATATGTGCATACACAACTCTGGGTCTGGGAAGGAGAAACCGATGGCGAAGCTGACCAAGCGAGTTCAGGTGCTGCTCGATCCTTTCCAGTACCAACGCCTCGAGGAAATCGCCCGCCAGCGCGAGCGCTCGGTGGGAGCGCTCATCCGGGAGGCGATTGACCAGACATACTTGCAGGGCGCGGTAGACGACCGCCTGGCGGCAGTACGAACCCTGGCTGCGATGCGCCTGCCGGTCGCCGATTGGGAGCAGATGGAGCGAGAGTCCGTAGAGGAAGCGACCCCCGATGGCTGACCCTGGACGCACGGACGAACGCGCGATCAACGTTCGCAATGTCCGCGTCTTCGTGGACGCTAACGTGCCGATGTATGCGGTCGGGGCGGCCCACCCGCTCAAGCAGCCCTGTATAGGATTCCTGGAGGCCACCGCACGCGGCGAGATCGCCGCCGTGACCGATGCCGAGGTCTTGCAGGAGATCCTTCACCGCTACTCAGCGATAGGCCAACGGGAAAGAGCAGCCGAAGTCGTGCAGCTCTTTGTCAAGGTCGTGCCCATGGTGTTGCCGATCACGCTGGACGACGTAGAAGGAGCGCTGGACGTGCATCAGCGCTATGCCGGATTACAGGCGCGAGACTCCCTCCACGTGGGGGTGATGATCAACAACGGACTCCAGCACATTCTCTCAGCCGATCAGCACTTCGACGCCGTTGCTGAGGTACAGCGCTTCGATCCGGCGCTGTGGCCGGAACTGGGCAACTCACTGTGATCTCCACACTTTCCTGCGCTCATCTGCCCTACGTGCAGACAGCAAAAAGCGGCAATCATACGGTTGTGGAAGAAGGTTGACCATGCCGTGGGCCAGGGCCCTTTCGATCGGTAGGCCTACATATGAGCGATTGCAGAGGCTGCGGGAGCACCGGCCCGCCGCCCGCGTGTTGGCCGTCTTCAAGCAAGCCTGTGATCTGGTCATCCCGAGAAACCAGGTTTTTTCCGAAAAACCTGGTTTCTATCCCGGACGCCCGATTCACCAGGTGGGACGCACTTCCGGACACGCAACCGCAGGTTGCGCTGCGTCCCACCTCATAATCGCACTGGTGACTCCCCAGATCGGTGACGGGCCGCTGAACATCGTGCTGGACGGCGCAGCAGATCCCTTCGCCGGGGTCCTCACCGGCGCAGCGGCGACGCTGTCTGAAGAGCGAATCGAGATTGGGGAGCTGCGCTTGAACCTGGCAGGGGCCACGGTGTGGGAACCTCGCCCGGATTGGGACGCGTTACGAACCCGGCGCGCTGCGATCATATCCCATCTCCCCGCGCTGCGCGACGCTTGTCTGCGCGGCGACTCATCCGATGCAATGACCGTCAGAGGCGACCCAACAGGCACAATAGCCATCGGAGGCGGCCCGGCCGACTCATTAGCCATCGGAGGCGGCCCGGCCGACTCATTAGCCATCGGAGGCGGCCCGGCCGACTCATTAGCCATCGGAGGCGGCCCGGCCGACAGCTTCCTGTCGCTGCTAAGGCCCCCGCGGCCCGAAGGCACAATCCGGGGAGCCATCCTGTCCAGGGCGGCGGAGGCCGCACAGGCGCTGGGCGAGGGCTGGGCCGGCGACCGCGGACGGCTGCGAGCAGGCGCAACGGCGCTGGCCGGGCTCGGCGGCGGGCTCACCCCCGCCGGCGATGACTTCCTCGTTGGCGCCATGCTTGGGGCCTGGCTGACCCACCCCACCCCGGCCTCCCTGTGCCGCGTCCTGGCCGACGCGGCCGCCCCGCGCACGACAATCCTGTCCGCCGCCTTCCTGCGCGCCGCCGCCCGGGGAGAGTGCAGCGCCGCGTGGCACACGCTGCTGGCGGCGCTGTCCCGTAGACCTGACAGGGCGGATGCAAGCATCCGTTCGAAAACCTGTCAGGTCTACACGGCCGCGGTACGGAGCGTCATGGCCCACGGCGCGACCTCGGGCGCGGATGCATTGGCCGGATTTCTCTTCGTTTGCCAACGACAAACCGGACAACGTCAGACCCTCAGGGTTTCGAAAACCCTTAGGGTCTCGGGCAGGGACATTCATTCGAAGGACTACGGTGATGAAACCAATCTATCTTGACTACAACGCCACGACGCCCATCGCTCGCGAGGTCGCCGAGGCGATGGCCCCCTATCTGTACGAACACTTCGGCAACCCCTCCAGCAGCCACCCCTACGGCGTCGAGACGAAAAGGGCCGTCGAGGCCGCCCGCGCCCAGGTGGCGGCGTTACTGGGTGCCCAACCCGTCGAGATGATCTTCACCAGCGGCGGCAGCGAGAGCAACAACATGGCCATCAAGGGCGTGGCTCTGGCGCGCCACCAGAATGGCGCCGTTCGAAGCGCAATGGGCCATCGCGAGCGGGGCAATCACATCATCACCTCGGCCGTGGAGCATCCGGCCGTGATCGAGGTCTGCGGCTGGCTGGAGACCCAGGGCTTCCGCGTCACGGTCCTGCCGGTGGACGAGCACGGGCTGGTGGACCCCGCCGATCTGGAGCGCGCCATCACGCCGGACACGCTGCTGGTGACGGTGATGCACGCCAACAACGAGGTCGGCACGATCCAGCCCATCGCCGAACTGGCCGAGATCGCCCACCGCCACGGCGCGCTGGTGCACACCGACGCGGCGCAGTCGGTGGGCAAGGTCCCGGTAGACGTGGACGCGCTGGACGTGGACCTGCTCTCGGTCGCCGGTCACAAGTTGTACGCGCCCAAGGGCATCGGCGCGCTCTACGTCCGTGGCAGCGTGCAGCTGGCCAAGCTGATCCACGGCGCGGACCACGAGGGCAACCGCCGGGCCGGCACCGAGAACGTGCTGGAGATCGTGGGCCTGGGCCAGGCGTGCCAGGTCGCGGGCCGGGACCTGAACAAGAACCAGGCCCACTTCGCACGCTTGCGCGACCGGCTCCACGAGGGCTTGCTCCGCGAGCTGGGCGACGAGGCGATCAGGCTAAACGGTCACCCCGAGAAACGCCTGCCCAACACGCTCAGCCTCAGCTTCCGAGGCGTCGAGGCCAACACGTTGCTCTCGGAGATCGGCGAACAGGTGGCGGCCTCGGCCGGGGCCGCCTGCCACGCCGGCCAGGTGGACGTCTCGGCGGTGCTGGAGGCAATGGGCGTGCCGGTGGATTGGGCCATGGGCACGGTGCGCTTCTCGGTGGGCCGGGACACCACGGCCCAGGAGATTGACCAGGCGGTCGAAGTCGTGGCCGAGGCGGTACGGCGGCTCCAGCCGGAGACGGCGCTGGTCGCCCCGGTTCTGCTGCCCGAGGAGGGTGAGTATAAGCTGACCCATTACACGCACGGGCTGGGCTGCGCCTGCAAGCTGCGCCCCCAGGCGTTGGAGGAGATCCTGGCCCACCTGCCGGTGCCGGCCGACCCCGCCGTGCTGGTGGGCACCGAGACCGCCGACGACGCCGCCGTCTACCGCCTCAACGAGACGGCGGACATTGATTGTGCGTCCGTTGCCATCGTCCAGACGGTGGACTTCTTCACGCCCATCGTGGACGACGCCTACTGGTTCGGCGCGATCTCGGCTGCCAACTCGCTCAGCGACGTCTACGCCATGGGCGCCCGTCCGCTCTTCGGCCTGAACATCGTCGGCTTCCCCTCCAACCGCCTGCCGATGCGCGTGCTGGAACAGATCCTCCAGGGAGCACTGGACAAGGCCGCCGAGGCGGGGGTGAGCATCATCGGCGGGCACACGGTGGAGGACACAGAGCCCAAGTTCGGCCAGGCGGTCACCGGCATCGTCCATCCCGACCGCGTGCTGCGCAACAGCACCGCCCAACCCGGCGACGCGCTGGTGCTGACCAAGCCGCTGGGCGTGGGCATCATCTCCACCGCCGTCAAGCGCGGCCTGGCCGATGAGGCCACCGCCCGCGAGGCCGCCGAACTGATGGCGGCGCTGAACCGCGACGCGGCCGAGGCGATGGTCGAGGTGGGGGCCAACGCCTGCACCGACGTCACCGGCTTCGGGCTGCTGGGCCACCTGCGCGAGATGACCGCCGGCAGCGGCGTGGACGTGACGCTCTCGGCGGGGGCGGTGCCCACACTGCCCGCTGCATGGACCTTCGCCGGGGCCGGCGTGGTGCCCGGCGGCACGCTCAACAACCTGGCCCACGTGGAGCCCCACGTGACCTTCGCCCCGGGCGTGTCGCGGGTGGCGCAACTGATCCTGGCCGACGCTCAGACCTCGGGCGGGCTGCTGATCAGCTTGCCGGCGGACCGGGCGGAGGCGCTACTGGAGGCGCTGCACGCGCGGGAAGTTAAGGACGCGGCGCAGATCGGGCGCGTGACGGGCGAGGGTGAGGGACACATCACGGTAGAGGCGTGACGAATGAGGACTTTCTCACCGCAAAGGACGCAAAGATCGCAGAGACTTCCCGGTGTTGCTGGTCACAGGTTGAGAACCAGTCGCTTGATACCGTCCCTCATCAAGCGTACGTTGAAATTGAGCAGCAAGCCCAACTTACAGCCGGTCAGTTTGAGGTAGGTGAGCACCTGCGCATCGTGAGTAGGGGTCAGCTCGCTCACTGCCTTCAATTCTACCACAACCAGGTCACCGACCAGAAAGTCCAGCCGGAACCCGCAGTCCAGTTGGGTTTCTTTGTACACCATTGGGACCGGTTTCTGTCGTTCAAATGGGATGTCCCGCACTGTGAACTCATAGGCCAGACACTCCTCGTAGGCTGACTCCAACAACCCAGGCCCCGTTTGGCGATGTACCTCAATGGCCGCCCCGATAATCAACTTCGAGAGAGCATTCTCGTCCATGGTAGTCCCCCTTGTGCTCTTCGTGTCCTATGAGGTTTTCTAGCCGCAAAGGGCGCAAACACGGAAACACATCATCTTCCCTTTGCGTTCCTTGCGCGCTTTGCGGTGAAATGGCCCCACCCGCGCTAACGGCACTCCGGCAGACCTACGTGCCTCACTACGAACCCGCAGAGAACTCCTCACTTCTTCCCTTTGTGTTTTTTGCGTCCTTTGCGGTAGAATACGCCCGGGGTCACTGCCCCTCCGTGTCTTCCTCCCCATACACCGGCGTATCCGGCGCTACGCCCGTGATGCGCACCAGCGTCCCCACGGGCGCCCAGTCGTACAGCTTCTCCGCGTCACCGATGCCGAGGATGATGCAGCCGTAGGAGGCAGGCCATCCCAGCACGCCCTCCCACAGCCGCTTGCCGTAGGACGTGATCGGCAGCTCGTGGATGCCGTTCACGAACTCCGGCCCCTCCTGGAAGACCCCCATGAAGTAGGGCATGGTCAGGTCCCACCGCGAGGCGAAGGCCTCCGGCTCCTTGAACAGCACCTGAAACTGCCCAGCGATAGTCGGCGTGCTCGTCATACCGCTGGAGCAGGTGAAGTCATAGATCAATTGCTCGTCCTCGTATGCGCGCAGCCGCTGCTCGGGGAGGCTGATCTCGATGCGCTTGCCGGGGACCAATGGATGGGGGAACAGCACGTCAATCGAGGGAATGACCAGTTCCATCCCGATCGCCAGTGACTCCGGGTCCATGTCGGGGTTGGCCTCCTCCAGCCGCCACTGGGGAAAGCCGAGGCTGTAGGCGATGTCGAAGAAGTTGTCGCCGGGTTGGACCACGTAGGTGCCCTCGGGATGCCGGATGCAAGCCTGCGTCCGGTGGTGCAGCGACGCCAGAACGCGCTCCAGCGTCTCGGTGACGTCCAGCGCCCGCTCCGGCCCCAACTGCGGCGCGATCTCCTCCAGCCAGGCCCGCACCGCACCCCCGTCTACCTCCAGCGCCATTTGGGCTCTATCCTCCGTGTACGTGGGCACCGCCCGCAACCAGGTCGCCACCCGTTCCGGCGGGGCCACAAACTCTGCACGGTAGTCGGTCAGCGGATCGTCGGCGACGAGCACGAAGGGCTGGGATAACATCGACCGGGCCAGCGTGGCTGCCGGTTCCGGCTCGGAGAGGCGCGGGGCCACGTCCACTGTCACCAATTCGACCCCTATGGCATGTATGATGGTCTGCCCCGAATCCGAGGAGAAAGCCTGCGCGGCGTCGACCAGCGCGTCCAGCACCCGCGCCGCGCTGGCCTCGACGTCGAGCGCCCTCCCGACCTGACCCGGGGTAACCTCGACGCCGCCGGGGCCGATCTGCAACTGGGCATCCACCCGTGGCACCCAGATAGCCGGCGCGACTTCCTCCAACGCGGCCTCAACGCGCGCCGGATCGGCCGGGATCAGGATCGGCTCCACCCGCTGCTCCAGCCGCTTGAGCCGCCAGGACAACAATGTGCGCGTGTACAGTGAGGCCTGCCGTCCAACCTGGTGAGCCGCCTCCGCCGTGCCTGCGTAGTCGTAGCCCTGACCCACGTCGGCCCAACTGAGTGGCCACACCTGCGCCCCGGCGCGCAGCTCGATCACCTGAGCGGCCGGGGCCGGCAGCCCTTGGATCAGCGCGGACTCGGCCTCCCCCTCGGTCAGCCCACCCAGGTCCACGCCGCCGACGGATACGCCGGGGTAGATGCGCTCGTCTCGGTCGGCTTCGCGTGCGATCAGCGCCCCGCTCGCCACGACGAAGATGAGCAGCAATATCCCCAGCCCCACTATCGCTATGCGCCATCCTTGCGCCATCGGAATGGCGCCTTTGTAGGGACGACGGTTCTGCACGTCCCCGATCCTCCTAGGGTGATATGAAGGGGAAAATCAGCGTCATCAGCACGCCAGCCGCGATAACCGACGCCACCTGCCCAGCCGTGTTCGCGCCCAGCGCGTGCATCAGGATGAAGTTTTGGTTGTCCTCCTCCAGCGCCACCTGCTGCGCCAGCCGCCCGCTCATGGGAAAGGCGCTGATGGCCGCCGCCCCCACCAGCGGGTTGATCCGCCGCCCGGACAGCAGGCACACCAGCTTCCCAAACATGATACCGCCAATCGTGTCGAGGGCGAAGGCCACCAGGCCCAGCAGCAGGACCTTGACGGTGCCTATGCTCAGGAAAGCCGCTCCCTGCATCGTCGAGCCGATGGTCAGGCCCAGGAAGAGGGTGGCGGTGTTGGTGATCGCCTCCTGGGCAGTACGGCTGAGCCCTTCGACGACGCCTGACTCGCGCATCAGGTTGCCCAGCATCAGCGTGGCGATGAGGGGCGCGGCCTGGGGCAGGAAGACACTCGCCAGCAGCGTCAGCACGAGGGGAAACAGGATGACCGCCGTCTTGGAGACCGGGCGGGGCGTGTACGCCATGCGGATGGCCCGCTCCCGCCGGGTGGTGAACAGCCGCATCAGGGGTGGCTGGATGAGAGGCACCAGGCTCATGTAGGAATAGGCGGTCACGGCTACCGCGGCCGCCAGCCCTGGCGTCTCAAACAGGTATTCCAACTTCGACCCCACGTAGATGACCGTCGGCCCGTCGATCGCGCCGATGACGCCGATGGCGGTCGCCTCGGCCAGGTTGAAGCCCAGCAGGACGGCCACGACCAGGGTGGCGAAGATGCCCAGGTGGCCCAGCGCGCCCATGAGGACGAATATGGGCTGGCTCAAGAGCGGCCGCATGTCCATCATGGCCCCCACACCCAGGAAGATCAGCAGGGGAAACAGCTCCGTCTCTATCCCGGCCCGCTTCAGCACCCCGAACAGTCCCTCCGGCCCGATCATGTAGGCCGAGACAGGCAGGTTGCCTAGCATGCAACCGAAGCCGATAGGCAGGAGGAGCGTCGGTTCGTACTTCTTGGCGATGGCCAGGAACATCAGCAATCCGCCGACGAGTACCATAACCGCCTGCTGCCAGGTTATAGTCAGCAGGCCCCCCAGCAGCCCACCCAGCTCAATACCGCTCACAGATTCCTCCTCAACGGGACCGCCGAGCACCAGCCGGCCTATTCAATGGGAACGCCGAGCACCAGCTCGGCCTCTCTGGGAACAATCCGCGCTGATTTCCAGCAACGGCTCGCCATACGCCACCTGGCGGCCCTCCGTAACGTGGATCATACCGACCGTGCCGCCATGGGCGGCGCGGATGACGTTGTTCATCTTCATCGCCTCGATGACGAGGAGTTCGTCGTTCGCGGCGACGGCCTGTCCCTGCCGCACGGCGATGGACTTGATCACGCCGGGCAATGGCGCAGCGACGACGCCCGTCCCTGCATCCGGCGGGTCGCCAACTGAGACTTCCGAAGTCTCGGAAGACTTCAGAAGTCTGGCCGGGGCAGCAGCCTGCACCACGTCCCCCGCGGCCACCTCCGCGGACGCACGACCAAGGTCCGCCGCCTCCGGCACACCGTCCACACCGACGGTAAACGTCTCTCCATCCACCTCCACGCGTACCTGGTCCCGGCGCGGGTCGTCCAGCACCTTGACGTCAAACGTCTGCCCCTCCAGAGTAATGTGATACCGTTTCACCGACTCGTCCTTATCCACCAATCCACCAATTTACCAATTTACCAACCTACCAATCTACCAACCTACCAACCTACCCACCATTTCAACGCACCCTCAGATTAAGCACGCGCTGACGGTGGTACTGCTGCCACGCACTCGGCCCAGCCGCAGACCCACGACCAACGTCCGCCAGTTCCATCTCCGCCCGGGCCAGCGCGACGCCAATCACCGCCGCCCGCCGCTTGCGGTCTCCCGGTTCCGGCCCCTCGTCCCGTGTGCCGCGCTCCACGCGCCCTGTACCTTGCTCCGCCTCCCCTGCCTCGGGCCTGTCCCTGATCAGAGCGGTCATCAGGTACATCAGGCCATAGAGTACGACCAGCGCAAGAAATAGCATCGCCATGCCGATGCCGGTCACGACCAGGGAGATTTCGAGCGGCGTGTTCAGACTCATAACGGCATATTCCCGTGCTTCTTCGGCAGCGGGGTGACCTGCTTGTCGCGCAGGAAGTCCAGCGCGGCGATCAGCCTGGCCCGCGTCTCGCTGGGCAGGATCACGTCGTCCACATGCCCGCTGGCCGCCGCCACGTAGGGGCTGCCGAACTGGCCCCGGAACTCGCCGATGAGTTCTTCCCGCATCTCGTCGGGGTTCTCCACCTCCGCCAGCCGTTTTCGATACAGGATATCCACCGCGCCCTCCGCCCCCATCACCGCGATCTCCGCCGTCGGCCAGGCGTACACCAGGTCGGTGCGGATAGGCTTGCTGCTCAGCACGATGTAGGCCCCGCCGTAGGCTTTCCGGGCGACGACGCAAACCTTGGGCACCGTCGCCTCCGAGTAGGCATAGACGATCTTGGCCCCGTGGCGGATGATGCCCCTGTGCTCCTGCACCGTCCCGGGCATGAAACCGGGGCAGTCGACGAAGGTGACGATGGGCACGTTGAAGGCATCGCAGAAGCGCACGAAGCGCGCGATCTTGTCCGAGGCGTCGATGTCCAACACGCCAGCCAGATAGGCCGGCTGATTGGCCACCACCCCGACCACCTCGCCGTGGAGCCGGGCGAAGCCGACCACGGCGTTGGGCGCGAAGCGGGCGTGTACCTCGAACAGGCTGTCCCGGTCGAAGATGCGGGCGAGCACCTCGCGCATGTCGTAGGACTGGCTCCCGTCGGGTGGCACCAACGTGTCCAGCACAGGGTCGGCCCGGTCCGGATCATCGGTTGGCGCGGTCCGCGGGGGCGACTCGACGTTGTTCGCCGGCAGGTAGCTAAGCAGCCGGCGGGTGATCGCCAGTGCCTCCTCCTCATCCGCAGCCACGAAGTGAGCCACGCCGCTGGCGCTGGCGTGAGTCTGTGCCCCACCCAGCGTATCGAAGTCCACCTCCTCACCGGTGACCGTCTTGATCACCCGCGGCCCGGTGATGAACATGTGGCTGAGGCCGGTCGTCATAATGATGAAGTCGGTCAGGCCGGGGGAGTAGACCGAACCGCCGGCACACGGCCCCAGCATCACGCTGATCTGCGGGATGACGCCGCTGGCCTGTGTGTTGCGCCAGAAGAGTTCGCCGTAGCCCGCCAGGCTCCAGACCCCCTCCTGGATACGCGCCCCCACCGAATCGTTCAGCGCAACGAAGGGCACGCCGGAGGCAATGGCCATGTCCAGGATCTTGCACACTTTCTGCGCCTGGACCTCGGAGAAAGAGCCACCGACGACCGTGAAGTCCTGCGCGGCCACGGCGACCTTGCGGCCGTCTATCCGGCCGAAGCCCACGACCACGCTGTCCCCAGGGAAGCGCTTCTGGTCCAACCCGAAGGCCGCATGGCGATGCGTGACGAAGGGATCCACCTCCTGGAAGCTGCCATCGTCGAGCAGCCGCCCGATCCGCTCGCGGGCGGTCAGCTTCCCCTTGGCGTGCTGCCTTTCGACCGCCCCGGCCCCACCCCCACGGCGGGCCGCCTCGCGGCGGTGAAGCAGTTCCTCGTTGAGATCATTGGCGGCCATAGGGGCCTCCTTGCCCTTCGCGCTCCCTGTACTGGAGGCGAGAGCTTCAGATGTGGGCGGAAATCGCCAGCGAGATCCGGGAACAAGGGCGCGGCAACCGCGTCCCTACGGTAGTGCAGGGTCAGGCATCAAACGTCAGACGTGGCGCACGTGTCCCGGCCGGCGCGCCGATTGCGGCCCATTATAGTGTCGAAGGTGGAGCCGGTCAAGCACGGAACGCGGCCAGGGATGGAGCGGATGCGGGAATGCGGCCAGGATGGCCGCGGTCCACGGATGCAGACATCGCAGCGATTTGACATTGCCCGTATCATGGTATACATTAGTGATCTGAACGGGTGGAACCGCCAGTGGCTGGCCGGTTTGTTGTGCAAGCTATCGTGTATTTCTCCCATCCGCGGTACTCCTTAACGCGAGGAGGGTCCCTTGTCCATCCAGTCGGAACAATCCACCAAATGCCTGATCAAGCCAAGCAAGTACCACGACTCTGTCACGCTGATGGAGGTTGCCCGCGAGCTCACGCAACTGCCAGGCGTCCTCGACGCGGCCGTCGTCATGGCGACCGAGGCCAACAAGGGCATTCTGCGGGAGGCAGGTCTGCTGCTCCCCGAGGTTGAGCGCGCGGGAGCCAACGACCTGGTCATCGTCGTCCAAGCCGAGAGTGACGCGGTAGCCGACCGCGGGCTCCAGGCGGCCGAGCAACACTTGGCGCGGCGGCCCGAGGCAGGCAGCCCGGGGCTCGCCTTCCAGTCCCGCACGATTCAGGGCGCGGTGCGGGCCAACGCCACCGCCAACCTGGCCGTCATATCCGTGGCCGGCCAGTACGCCGCCGCAGAAGCCTGGAACGCGCTGCACAGCGGGCTCCACGTCCTCCTGTTCAGCGACAACGTGACCATCGAGGACGAAGTCGCACTGAAGAAACACGCGGCCGCCCACGGCCTGCTGATGATGGGGCCGGATTGCGGCACGGCGATCATCAACGGGGTCGCGCTGGGCTTCGCCAACGTCGTGCCTCGCGGGCCGGTCGGCATTGTCGCGGCGGCGGGCACCGGCCTGCAGGAGGTAAGCACGCTGCTGGCCAAACTCGGCGTCGGCATCAGCCAGGGGATCGGCACCGGCGGGCGAGACTTGAAGGAGCAGGTTGGCGGCATCACGATGCTGGAGGGGCTCAAGGCGCTCCAGGCCGACCCCCAGACGGAGGTGCTGTTGCTGGTGTCCAAGCCCCCCGCACCAGCCATCGCCGAGCGCATGTTGGAACAGGTGCAGGCGAGCGACAAGCCGACGGTCGTCTGCTTCCTGGGCGGTGATCCCGGTCCCGTCGCCGCTGCCGGCGCTATCCCGGCGCGCACGTTACAGAGCGCGGCCTACCTCGCGGCAGCCGAGGTCGAGGGGTATGGCGGCCCATCGGCCGACGAGGTGATCGAACGGGAGACGGCGGACCTGAAGGCCCAGGCCGCCGACCTGAGGAAACGGCTGAAGGCGGGCCAAAGGTACCTGCGCGGCCTGTTCAGCGGCGGCACGCTGGTGGCCGAGGCGCTCGTGATATGGGAGGAAACACTGGATGATGTGCGCTCCAACGTAGCTGTAGCTCCCCGACTGAGTTTGACGGACACAACCCACAGCCAGGGCCACTGCGCCTTGGACCTGGGGGAGGACGAGTTCACTGTTGGCCGTCCCCACCCGATGATCGACAACAATCTGCGGATTCGCCGCCTGATGCAAGAAGCAGCCGACCCCGAGGTGGCCGTAGTCCTGCTCGACGTCGTGCTGGGCTACGGCGCGCACTCTGACCCGGCAGGTGAGCTGGGGCCAGCCATCCGTCGCGCTCGGCAGCAGGCCGCGGACGATGGACGAGCGTTGATCGTCATCGCCTCCGTGACCGGTACGGAGGGAGACCCGCAAAGGCTGAGCCAGCAAGTGAGGATGCTGGAGGAAGCCGGAGCGGTGCTGGCGTCCTGCAACGCCGCTGCCGCCCGGCTGGCAGGCTTTGTCGTAGATTGAAAGGGCAGCAGGCCAAAGCCAATCACGCACTGGAGGGACAACCGTGCCAGAAGGGACAACCGACGCACGACCGACGGACCGCCAGCATGTTGCTGGCATGACGTCCGCCCAATCGCTTCTAGGAACTCCGCTAAACGTCATCAACGTGGGCCTGCGCTCCTTCGCCGACAGCCTCCAGACCCAGGGAGTGCCGGTGACCCAGGTGGACTGGCGCCCTCCCCTGGCACCCAGGTTGCTGTTCACCCGTAAAGGCGTGGATATCGAGGCGGCCAACACAGAGGCCACGCGCCGCATCATGGCCGGCCGCCCGGTGCTGATCCGTCTGGGGATCGCCCGCGACGTCATCCCTGGCTACCACGACCGGCTCATCCTCCACGCCGGGCCGCCCGTCACGTGGGAGCGCATGTGCGGCCCGCAGCGCGGCGCGGTGATGGGCGCGCTGGTCTACGAGGGACTGGCGAAGGACGAGCAGGAAGCGGCGGAATTGGCCGCCAGCGGCGAGGTCGAGTTCGCCCCCTGCCACCACTACCACACCGTGGGGCCGATGGCGGGCATTGTCTCCCCATCTATGCCGGTCTTCGTCATCAAGAACGAGACCTTCGGCAACCTCGCCTACGCCACGCAGAACGAGGGCCTGGGGCGGGTACTGCGCTACGGTGCGTACGGCCCCGACGTCTACGAGCGGCTGCACTGGATGGCGGACGCGTTGTACCCCACCCTCCAGGCCGCGATCGAGTACTTGGAAGACGGTATCGACCTGCGGGCACTCATCAGCCAGGCGCTGCACATGGGCGACGAGTGCCACAATCGCAACCGCGCCGGCACGTCGCTTTTCCTGCGGGCGATCACCCCGGCCATCATGCGGACCTGCCCAGACCGGGAGCGTGCAGCACAGGTGTTCGAGTTCATCGAGCGCAACGATCACTTCTTCCTCAACCTCTCGATGCCCGCCGGGAAGGCGATGCTGGAACCGGCCGAGGGGATCGAGGGCGCGACGGTGCTGACCGTGATGGCCCGCAACGGCACCGATTTCGGCATCCGTATGGCCGGCGATCCGGACCGCTGGTTCGTGGCCCCGGCGGGCATCGTGGACGGCCTCTACCTGCCCGGCTTCACGGCCGAGGACGCCAACCCGGACATCGGTGACAGCACGGTCACCGAGACAGCGGGCTTCGGCGGATTCGCCATGGCGGGCGCCCCGGCCATCGCTCGCTTCGTTGGCGGAACCTCGCAGGACGCGCTGGAGGCCACGCTGGAGATGTACGAGATTTGCTTCGCCGAGCACGAGCACTTCACCATCCCGCCCCTCGGATTCCGGGGCACGCCCTTGGGAATCGACGTGCGCAAGGTCGCCGAGACGGGCATCCTGCCCCGGCTCAACACCGGCATCGCCCACAAGGAGCCCGGCATCGGCATGGTCGGCGCGGGCGTGCTGCGCGCGCCGGAGACGTGCTTCGCCGAGGCATTCGAGGCTGTGCAGGCGTGGTAGGTAACACCAGTGAGAAACCCGATTTGTCTAAGACGTTGGCAACTCCCACTACAGACATCAGCATAGGGAGGCAAAAAACTATGTTCAGCAAGATTGATGTTCTGATCGGTCTGCCGGTGTTCAGCCTGGCTCTGGCCACCGTCTCTGGCCCGCTTCAAGCGTCTGAACAGAAACGCAACATCCCCTGGTGGGCCTGGGTGATCATCATCGTCCTGGGCGTGGCGCTGCTCTTGTGGCTGTGGTGGTGGCTGCGCCGCCGCCCCGAGGAAGAAAGCGCCCGGCCCTGCACCGCTGCCGCCGTACCGGCTGCGGAGAAGCCAGTGCCGCCCGTCCCGGCTGCGGTGCCCGAGAAGGAGCAGGAGTTCATACCCGACGACCTGAAGCGTATCGAGGGGATTGGCCCCAAGATCTCGGGCGTGCTTCAGGCGGCCGGTATCACCACGTTCAGGCAATTGGCCACGGCCGACGTGGACCGGCTGTCACAGATCATCCGCGAGGCAGACATCCGCCTGGCGGACGCCACAACCTGGCCGGAGCAGGCCCGCCTGGCCGCCGCCGGAGAATGGGACGCGCTTGAGAAGCTACAGGACGAGCTAAAAGGCGGCCGGCGCGTCTGATCACGCACCAGCGCCGGGCAGCGCTCAGCCGCCACGCCAAAGGTGCAGGCACACGGTAGGTGCAGGCCTCGTACCTGCCCAGAGCACATAGGAGGTGAACGTCATGGACGAGCTGGTCGAACTGATCTCGCAGAAGACCGGCCTTTCCGAGGAGATGTCCCGAACGGCTGTAGACCTGGTGCTGGGCTATCTCAAAGACAAGTTGCCGGACCCCATAGCCAGCCAAATCGACGCCGTGCTGGGCGGTGGCGGGGCCATGCCAGACCTGGGAGGTCTTGCTCAAGGCCTGGGAGGCATGCTGGGCAAGAAATAGCCCACCGCCAACAACTCAGCAAGACGCCCCGATCACACACAAAGGAGAAAACGACGTGAAGGACGAGCAAGACACAACGAAGATCGGCATCATCATCTGCGACCGCTACCGCATGTGCGCCGGGGGCAAGTGCCTGAGATCCCTGCGCGAGCGGGAGGGAGCGTTCAGCATCTATGAGGGCCAGGACGTCGAACTGGTCGGGTACGCGACGTGTGGCGGTTGCCCTGGCGGGAACATCGAATACGGCCCGGGGGAAATGCTCAAGAACGGCGTAGACGTGATTCATCTGGCGACAGGACTGGTCGTCGGATATCCCCCCTGCCCTCACATTGGCTATTTCCGCGACTTCATCAAGGCCAGGTACGGCGTAGACGTCGTCATCGGCACGCATCCCATCCCACAGAAGTACCTGAATATGCATACGAAGCTGGGCACGTGGGATTCGCCCGAATGGCAGGAGATGATCGAGCCGACTTTGGCGGACGAGGAGACGCGTCTGGCCTATGATTAAGCCTGCCGCCGGGCGTGAAATTGAGTCGAGGCGTGTATGCAGGCCACGGCAGACGTAGTCATCATCGGAGCGGGCGTCATCGGATGTAGCACCGCCTACCACCTGGCCCGCATGGGCATCACGGACGTCGTGCTCGTCGAGATGGACCAGGTGGGCAGTGGTACGTCCAGCAAGTCCGCTTCCATGCTGAGCCTGCAGTTCGGCACCGATGAACTGAGCACGCGCATGGGAATCTACTCGCGCGCCAGGTACATGCAGTTCGAGGAGGAGATCGGTGTCTCGCCGGATTTCGAGCCCACGGGCTGGGTTTCGCTGGCCACCCAGGAGAGCGCCGAGTACCTGCGCCGCAGTGCCCGCTTGTTGCAGTCCCTCGACATCAAGACGGAGACGCTGACGCCCGAGGAGATCAAGCGCCGCTACCCCGAGATCAACACCGACGACATCGTGCTGGGCACGTATGGGCCAGACGATGGGGCCATCGACCCGCACATGATCATGTGGGGCTACGTGAGCCGGGCGCGCGACATGGGCGTCCGGCTGCGCCAGGGCATGCGCGCCACGGACATCCGCGTGCGCGACGGGCGTGTCGAGGGGGTGATGACCACCGAGGGCTTTTTGGCCACGCACACGGTGGTGAACGCCGGTGGGCCGTGGGCCATCGAGGTAGGCCGCTGGGTCGGCGTCGAGATCCCGATCATCAACTCGGCCCGCAGCATCCTGGTCACCGCGCCCTTTCCCGAGATCCCCTCCGATCGGCCCTTCGTCGAGGACCTGACGGCCGAGTGGTACTTCCGGCCCGAAGGCCCCGGCATCCTGATGGGCATGGGGGCGTCGCCCACCGACACGCTGGACGTCTCGCTCGATTTTGAGACCATGGAGGAGATCATAGACACGGCGGTCAACCGCGTCCCGGTACTGGAGCGTGCGTCCGTTCTCACCGGCTGGACGGGGATTCGACCTATGACGCTGGACGACCATCCCATCCTGGGGCCGGTGCCCTCGGTAGATGGGTTCATCCTCAACTGTGGATGGGACGGGGAGGGCATCATTCAGGCCCCCATCGCCGGCCAGCTCGTGGCGGAACTGATCCGCGATGGGCAGACCGCGACGATGGACCTGGATCCGTTCCGAATCGAGCGCTTCGAGGGGCAGTCCATCGAAGGCGTGAAGGACTTGCGCATGTTTGCTCGACAAGACAGTATGACGTGATGTTTCTATAAACGAATGCATAGGGAAATGCGATTCAAAGCCCGTTTTGGATCGAACGCTTTGACTTGAGAGGCTGCCTGCGGCGGTTCAAGATGACAAGACCCGCATATCGTCCTGACCCGGTCGCAACGCCCTGATCGCCTTTTCAGTCGGCCGAGTGAGAACGCACTACACGCAAGGGCCTACAAAGAAGGAAGATGGACAGATGAAGCAAAGACTACTGTGTTTGATCTTTCTTGCGACGATTGCAGCTCTTCCGATGACCGCACCGGAGCCCACCAGTGCCAAGCAAGACTGGACTGTGGGCATCTGGCGGAACTACACAAGCGCCGACGGCCTGGCATCCGACAGTGTCTACGCCATCGCCATAGACGAGAATGGGCACAAGTGGTTCGGCACTGGCAATGGTGTCAGTGAGTTTGATGGCCTTACGTGGACCAACTACACACCCGCCGATGGCTTGGCGTCCAACTACGTCCAATCCATTGCCATAGACAGGAACGGGAACAAATGGTTCGGTACGAGTAGCTATGGTCTGAGCAAGTTTGACGGAACCAATTGGACTACTTACAACACCTCCAACTCGGGTCTACCCGACAACGATGTGCGGACGCTCGGCGTGGACAGGGCAGGGAACCTATGGGCTGGCACGTACTATGGTGGCGCAGTCAAGTTCGACGGAGCCACCTGGACTTCTTTCACTCCCTCAAACTCTGGCTTGCGAGGGCATCGGTTGGAAGACATCGCCTTCGACAGCGCGGGGCACGTATGGTTCAGCAGTCTGGAACCCGCCAGCGCCCATCCAACGGGGCTCGTCGCACCGATGTGGGCTTATGCCCAAGGCGTTCAGGAGTTCAATGGCGCCAACTGGACCTCCTATGACACGTCTAACTCCGGTTTGGTGGCCGATTGGGTCTGGGACATCGCCATAGACTCCCTGGGGCACAAGTGGTTCGCCGCCTGGGGAGGTGTAACCGTATTCGATGGCAAGAGCTGGACTACGTATGACACATCCAACTCTGACTTGCCCGAGAGCTACGTCTACGCTATGGCCACAGATCCTGATGGATCCAAGTGGTTCGTCTATGGCTGGGGCAACGCAGGAGTCACCAGATTCAACGGCACCAGGTGGACCACGTACAACACCGCCAACTCAGGCTTGGCCGACAACTGGGTGACTTCCGTCGCCATAGAGCGAGAGCACAAATGGTTCGGCACTCAATCCAACGGCGTGAGCGAGTACATCCCCAACGGAGCGTCTGGTAACGTAACGAAGAATGACGGCGGCATCATCCAGTCTGCCGATGGCTCCACTACTCTAGCTTTCGCCCCAGGGGCCACGGACGCAGGTCTAGAGGTTATGCTGATCCCAGATACGGTGGCCCAATACGCTCCGCTGACCGAAACTGGACACCCCTTCGAGCTTCGTGCCACCTTGGCAGGTAGCGGTGGCCCGCCGGTTGAGACTATTGCGGGCACATACACAATTACCGTCCAATACACACAAAGTGATATGGGTGCATCTCTGGAATTGTGAGCGCACTTGATTTGTGCGATTTGACAAAGGGTAAACCTCCGTGCAAAGTAGGGATCTATCCACAGATTCCACCTGACACGGAGGCTACCCAATGGGATT
>Ga0180432_10002318_pt1 | contig 28690 bp, 49 predicted proteins | sample SS_ome_10_FD_132414 | JGI IMG/M metagenome (GOLD analysis project Ga0180432, IMG submission 132414) | Hypersaline lake sediment archaeal communities from the Salton Sea, California, USA - SS_1_MS_2 metaG | ecosystem: Environmental > Aquatic > Non-marine Saline and Alkaline > Hypersaline >... | reverse complement strand
GGATGGGAAGGGAAACGTTATCAGCAGCAAATCACCAAGTTCATCTGATTCTTCAAAATCATCATCCAAATCCTCTAAATCTAAATCATCTTTCAAATCAGCAGCAGAAAGGAACGCTGAATTAGCAAAAGTCCGGGAAGCATATGAAAAGGCAACCGGAGAGAAAGTTCAATCCACAACTGATCTGGAAAAGGCAAAAGCATACGCAAAAACCGGAAGCGTAACCGGAAAGACTGAAGATGGAAAAATCAAAGGTGCGGCAGTTAAAATCACCAAAAAAGGAAACCTGGTAAATAAAATGACCGGGGAAGTGATCGCAACTGATGTTTCCGGCTTTGTTACCGATTCCAAAGGAAACCTCACCCAGGTTCAGCAAACAAAACAATATACCGGGCCAAAGGGCAAAGTTTCAGTAACCTATGATCCATACACGAAGCAGGTGATTGCAGAAGGGCAAAAAGGTGATCAGGGAGATATCTTTACTTCATACGAAACCGGAAAGGTATTCATAGATCACAAAGAGGCAAACCTCTACAAGACAGAGGATTACCAGAAATATACCAAAGCAGGATACAATGTTTCATTCCCCCAGGAAGCAATACCCTTTACTGAGTGGGGATATCAAAGAATGGAACAGCAAGCAGCTTTGAGAGGCCCGGATTCATTTGTTTCACAACTCTCCTCACAATATGGGGATTACTTCACAGTTTCCCAGGAACCAACCGGATATTCCCTGGAGATTATACCCGGAGTGCAGGAACAGTTCTCTCCGGTAATGGAAAGGGCATTGGATTACTATGCAGATATCTTTTCAGCAACAGATGTTTCCCAGGAAGGAAAAACATATCTCCTCTCTCAAAAAGAACTGGATTCAAAAGAATACCTCACCTCAAAGCATTTCGGGGAAACTTTCTCGGAAGATCGGCCAAGAGAAGTATTCACAGATGAAGATTTTGAATATGGGCTGAGATTGGAAAGTGGAAAGGAAGTGATGTCCTCAGATATGACACAGGAACAGAGAGAGGCTTTCTTCAAGATCTACAAGCCAAACATAAAGGATGTAGAGCAGAACATCCAAAGCCAGATAGCAGAGCAGGCACAATCCTCTTTTGAAACTGGAATCCGGGCAGTAGAGAAAGAAGGAAAGGTTTTCCTGGAGGGAGTAGATATCTGGACTTCCCCAACCCTTTCAGTAACTGATTCTCCAGAAGCATATGCAGAATCACAACAGCAGCCACAAGCAAGAAATGTAGAACTAGGTTTTACAGGAGAAGGAGATATCCTGGTTGATGGAATCCCATATTCAGACCTTTCAAAGGAAGATCAGGCTTTGGCAAAGCTGGCATTACAATCCTATACTGAATCCCCAGAATACGTTTCTCAGGAGGAAAAAGTCAAGAAGATAACAGGTTCAACCACGCCGGGCCTGGATATCTATTCTGAAGAACCTCAATTCCGGGATGTTTCCACGTTCTTCATGGCTTCCGAAAAAGGAGATTTGTATGCTGATTTCCTGGCCACCCCACAAATAGCAGCAGATGGAGTGGTTGGAGTAGTAAAGGGAACATATGAAACGGCTTTCAAAATGGGTACTGGAGATGTCCGGCCTTTAACAACCGCAACCGCAAGAGGAATCCACGAAGTCAATCTTCTCCTAAAAGGAGCAGAGGAATTTCTAGGAACTGATTATGGATTTGGATACCAGAGTGAAGCCCAGAAAGAAATGACCGAGTTTGCGATTGAAGGAGAAGAATATCTGGAGTACAAAGAAGCTGAAGCCAAATATGCAACAGCACAGGGGCCAACACAATCCGAATACATAAAACAGCAGATGGGTTTGGTTGAAACTCCTTTTGGCCCAACACTAGTTCCTCCACAATACAGGCAAGCAGTTCAGTTCGCTATGGATGAACCAGAGATTGCAGCAGGAGTAACAGTAGGTGCAGCAGGAGCGGCAGTTGCTCCCAGGGAAACAGCAAGTTTCGTTATTGGGGGTTCAGTCATGGCCCTTTTGGAAGATGCTTCACATATGACTATGAAAGGGGATTACCGCCCAGGTTCAGATCCAGAACTTATGAAGCAGGCATTTATAGCAGGTGGAACATCCGCAGTAGCTTTCGGAGCAGTTGCAGGAGCAATAGGGATCCCCGCTTTCAAAGGCCCAATCTCACTAGCCCTGGCTTCCCAGAAAGTAGGTTCAGGTGCAGTAGCCGGAGCAGTTGCAGGAGCAACATATTCAGTAGGAATGGATGTGCAGCAAAGCGAAACAGATCTGATAGGCGGGTTCTTTGCACAGAACGTAAAAGGAAGTGCAGATGCAATGGCAGCAGATATAGACCGGGCAAAATTGCAGGAGTATGCAGCTTTCGGAGCAGCAATAGGAGCAGGGTTTGAATTGTTCTCAGTAGGATATCAGCAGGCCCGGGCAAAGGGATACATGCCGGAAATAAAATATGATACGGTAAAGGGAAAAGTTGAGGCCAGAGGAACACAAGCAGAACCCCTAAAGGGATATAAAGTTCCAACCACAGATATCACGCTTTACAGGGGAGTTTATTATTCAGCAGCAGAAGGAAAAGCAAGGCCTTTGATTGGAGTTGCAGAAGATTGGAAAGTTATTACAGGAAGGCCAAAGGCAACGGACTTCCCTTCATTGGAATTACTAGTAGGCCCGGAAGATGTAAAAGCAAGCAGGAATCTTCCAGCATATCCGGAAACATCTTTGGAAACATCCATCTACACCCAGAAGGATGTAATGGAAGCAATGGGAATGTCCGAAACAAGTATCCTGAGAACTGAACTTATTACAGAACTTCTCCCGGAAACAGTTGATTACAGGAGTGCATTTGAAAGGCCAGAGTTCCCAACAGAAACAAAGGTAATGACACCAACAGAAACAAAAATAGCAACAGACCTGGCAGTTGATCCCCAGTTCAATGCAGTAACACTCAAATATGGTTCTTTCTTCCAGGAAATGCAGTTGGAACCAACCCTTACCAGGGGATACACAAAAGGATCAATAGGAGATATTGAAATGCGTTTTGATACCCATGCACAGGCAGAAGCATACGCTGAAGCATTTATTGAAAGAGTTGGTTCTGATGCAGTTTATGTTCCAAAGGAAAACATCATAACAGTACGGGGAGAAAAAGCAATAGAACTCAAATATTCCGGAATGGCAGAAGAGGCAGAACTAGGAATAGGCCAGAGATACGGATTCTTTGAAGGAAGGGAAACAATCACAATAGGGGATGCAACAAACATCATGGGAGCAGGGGAAGCAACAGTAAGAAAGATGGGTTCAAGCGGATTGTGGTTCCAGGATCCAGTAACAGGAAAATGGAGTGTAGGGGGATCTTCAGTTAGGCCAAAGGATGTTCCGGATGCTTATATGAATGTTCTCTCCCAGTTGGAAACCAGATATGTTACGGGCCAAATAACAGGAGAAGAGTTCGCAAGATTATACGGGCAGGCAGAATTATTTTCAAACCTGGAATGGGGAAGCACAGAAATAACCAAGAGATTTGAAGAGATCAAAAGCAGTTGGTCAGCAGGAGAACCAATCAAGGTAACTGAAACAGTTTATCTGGCAGAACACAGGCCCGGGCCAAGAGAAACAAACATTTATGATGTGCTGCCTTCACCTTCCGGAAAAATAGTTCTGAGGCCCGGAGAAGGCGGAGCATCCTTATCTCCTTCAGCAGCATTATATGAGCAATACTTCTTTGGAAGCCCAGGGGTGCAGGAATCCAGGAGTGCATCACCTTCAATCTCACCAGATGTATTCTCACCTTCACTTTCTCTAAGCCCATCAGTAGAAGTGAGTAAGGGATATTCAATATCCCCCTCACCTTCTAAACTCCCTTCACTTTCTCTAAGCCCCTCACTCTCACCATCAGCATCCCCAAGCCTTTCATTATCCCCAAGCCCTTCAGCTTCACCTAGTGCTTCTATTTCATTATCTCCAAGCCCATCCCCTTCGCCTTCACCATCACCAAGCCCATCACCATCTCCAAGTCCTTCACCATCAGTTTCACCTTCACCATCCAAAGTAATCAAACTCGGGGGAAGTGCAAAGCTGGATCTAGCAATAGATCTGGATGGCTTTATGAGAAAGAAGAAAAAGAAGAAGAAGCCAAAAGAAAAGAAGCTGAAAAAGAGATTCCTGAGAAGAAGCACTCTGGCAGATCTTAAATCAGTAACAAAAACAGAACTAGAGTTTGGAGTAGGTAAAGCAATCCACCCGTCATTAAGGAAGAGGCCGGAACTGTGGAAGGGAGAAATAAAAGGCTTCATTCCAACAAAACAAATGGCAGAAGGGTTCAATAGAAAACGTTTTAAAGTTGGGGGGTTAAAGAAATTCAAGTTGAACATCAAAAAGGGGAAGTTATGAAGGGCCAAATAACTGTTATAAACCTGATCATGGTTCTTATTACGCTATTCTTATACTTCGCCTTCATCCCCGTTCTCTCTCCAATGATTGATGAAACTGCAACCTACTTAACGGATAACACTACAAACCAATTTGCTCCTATCATTATCGTATTATTGCACATGGTTCCTTTCCTTATGTTGGTCTGCATAGTGATAACGGCTTTCAATTATGCCATTCCAAAGAGGGAAGGCTATGGATGATTCCAGGAACCGGCTGGCCCTTACTCTTCTTTTTCTGTGCCTTTTCTCAGCCAGCGTATTCGCTTTGGAATCCACTTCTGTTTATGCAGGTGAAGTAATTGAAAAGAAACTCCCTGATGCAGAACAGTTCAAGAAGGGAGAGATCCCGGAGTTCCCAGATGTTCCAGGAAAATATGTAACTGCAACCCTCTTAGATAATACAGATTATTGCCTTGCTTATCCTGATTGTTATTTGATTTTGAACCTCACTTCTGATATAATCCTTATCCCCTCTGATGTGAAAGCATCCTTCAAAGATGTTTATGGGAGGGAACAGGTGAGAGAATATGAATATGAACACTTGGTGGAAAAAGTTAGAACATTGGACTGCCCAGAATACACAACAGAAGAGGTCAGCCATGAGATATTTAACAACCAAACCCAACAGCTTGAAACTGTCTATGAGAACATAACAACCGTAGAATATTCATTCTGTGGAATTGAGTATTATGATGAGTGGGTTCCTGGATTGCCTTTATTGGATGCGGGTGAGAGTGCAGTAATTAAAATCCTGACACATAAAAAACCCTGGGAGGATATTGATGTTGTTCCAGAACTCTATGGGATTAAGTTTAATGAGTGGGCGTGGCAAAATTCCAGTTTTAATTATAGAGTATGCACCCAAGCAAACCTCACAGCCAATGTAACCCTCTTTAGTGGAATAGACTTAAACGAAACACACACCAACGGTTCAGATGTTAGAGTGGTATGGGAGAATGACACACAAGAATTAAACTTTTGGAGAGAGGACACATGGAATTATTCTGCTGCAAGCGGAGATATTTATGTTAATACCACACCGATTCAAGGAACGAACAGAACCAATGCTGAGTTTTGCATTTACTATAATGCTTCGGGAGTAACGGATGATTCAAACGTAACCACCACCTTTATTTTTGGAGATGATTTTAATGATGATTCCATAGATTTAGCGAAGTGGACAGTAGTTACAGGAACTGGAGCAGTAACTGAGCATAATGGAGTTCTCAATGTAACCAATGCAGGGGGAACTATGGCAACGGTAACAGGAACTTCCAACTATGACATAGTGGATTATACTTTTGTTGGGAGATGCAACTTCAAAGATATGACAAGCTATATCATGGTGGGGGTATTCAATGGGGCTGACTATGCAGATGTAAGTTCACACGCTTCACACAATGGAGCAGTATCAGCGAACGCAGGAGAGGAAACAACTGCCTTTTCAAATTTTGTGGGAGGATACCATTTGTTTGAGATTAACTCATCTTCAGGATATACAGCAGTAGATTTCTATGTAGATGGAAACCTAAACGCAACTCATTCAGTCCAGGTTCCCAATGTTGCTATGCCTGCGTATATTCGTGCCAAGAATGTAGGAGTGCAGATAGAATGTGATTATATGCTCTTCCCTGACTTTGGTTTTGATACAGCAAATATCAGCACATGGGGGGCAGAAGAAGCGTCAGGAGTTCCCCCCGTTCTTATCTCAGATGAGTTGGGGCCAGCTTCACTCTACAAGAATACAACAGCTTGGGGAGCAGTATCATACAACCATACAACCAATACCACTTATACTGCCTATCAAGGGCTAGCTATTAACGGGGCTATTGTAGGAGGATTCAATCAAACTAATGCAGCATACAGCAACGGTACAGTTTGGAACTACACAAGCTATGATATTTCAGCATACACACATGGCGACAATGTTTCGCTTTGGAGCTATGCAAATGTAACGAATGAAAGCGGGGATGCTTCTGCAATAGCATACACAGCAAATATCACAATGGGAAACTATGGCCCGGATATAGAAAATCTCACAATCACAGATCCATTATTCAATGGAACCAATACTACTGGAAGTGCAGATTTGTGGGATCTTGAATCAGATGTAATCAACTGCCAGTTCAACTGGTATGTAAATTATTCAAGCATCTACAATGACACCCAAGCCCCCTGCCTAAACACATCATTATTTGAATCAGGAAATTATACAGTAGGGGAAATAGTGCATTTCACAATCAATGCAACTGATTCTTATGGAGATACGGGAGGCCCGATAAATAGTTCAGAAGTTGTTGTAGCGGGAGCATTTACTATCAACAATTTCACCTGGGTTGGAATCCAGTATGAAACTGTGGACACATACGATTACACAATTAATTTCTCAGTAAGCGGAGGGGATGAAAACGTAACTGTGGATCTGGATTATCACGATACAAACATCTCAGTAGGATGCACCAATGTAAGTGAAACATATTACTGCACCTTATCTAATCTGGAAGCATACCCAATAGCTTCCAATGGAACCATAGAAGAATCAACCTGGTACATCCAATATGATTCTCCTTCAGGACAGATAAATGAAACCCAAGACTTCAACGTTACGATCTATGAAGGAATCTGGCCAACAAATATTACTTCAGAAGCGGAAGCAACTGAAAAATTAGCAACAACAATAAACGCAACCTATGGATACGCAGCAGGGATCGCAGGCACAGTATCAGGAACCACATATCTAGGATCCTCTAGCGGAACCTTCTCATGTGCTTCAGGAAACTGCACAGCCCCACTAACTGCCCCTGATGTGGATACGCCAACAGTATATCAAATAGAAGCAAACCTCACCCTGACTTCTTCTTACTGGGCCGAGAGTTCAACTAAAGAGGTGAGGATAGAGGGCAGCCTTACAAGTACAGAACCAGCAGATGCAGGTTCATGTTATAGCGGGTTTTGGTGTTCTAACGGATATGATGGAGATTGGGGAACTTTTTATAGAATGAGTAACTTAGGGAACTACATAAACCTCACATACAACCTAACTCCCCCCAACCAAATCACCTACCTGGAATACAAGGATAATGTTGGATACAAGAACATCTCCCTGGATGAAGATTGCATAGGAACCGAAATGCTATTCAAGATAGAAAACGAAGGTACTGATGATTTCGCCACATATTGCCTCAACCAATCTGATGATACTTTCATAGACTTAGGAACAGAAGTTGGAGTATTTATTGATATGTATGAAACCCGCCTATGGTATTTGAGTCAAAATAATAGTTTTACTAGTGTGGTTCCATACGGATTAACAGATTGTTCCGGAGCAGGAATCCCAATACTTCATTTTGAAGTGAGGGATGAACACACAAACGATTTGATCAATGCCTCATATGCCCAGGAGTTTTACCTGGAAACCCCTGCGGGAAGCACAGCGTTTGCTTTCTCAGGAACGGATGATGAATGGGATATTTGCATATTTCCGGATGGGCTTTCTGCAAACCTCTCCAGCTTTGAACAGTATTCGGATCTCCCGGATTACAACATAAGGCTATTCTCCATTGATGATATAGAAGTGGGTGCGGCAATAGGCCTACTTAATTACACAAGATACCTGGCCAATGATTCAGAGGATTACATCTTCAAGACAATAGATATCTTTGGAGCAGATCTTCAGGGAGTAGATATCACAATAAGAAAGTTCAACTTTGTAACTCTGGCCTGGGAAATATCTGCACAGGCCACAACAGATATCACAGGAAGTTCAACTTTCTCCCTGCAACCATATACTGTTTATCGGATCACAATGAACAAATCCGGATACCAGTCAGAGGAGTTTGATTTCGTTCCATCCTCAATCTATTATGTGGAAGTAACCCTTCATGCAGAAAGCCAGCTTCCACTTCCAACTCCGGACTTTACAGACTATGTTTGGGGAGATGTAGCGGTGGAGTTCTCTCCAGCAGAAGGGTATTACAATTCCTCTCAGATCCTCAGATACACAGTTCTTTCAAACACAAGCAACCTGGATTATTATGGAGTAAGCATAACTCACACAGAAAACGGAACAACAACTGAAGTTTATTCCAGCAACATCACAGTATCGCCAGCCGGGGGTTCCATACAATATACTACTACCATGAATGGAACTTACCGGCTTTATTCATATTTCAAGCACAACAATTATTCCCTGTTTGATAATGTTCCAAGATATTATTACATCAACACAAATGTAACGGGGCTGGCAAAGGCCAGAGATATTCTGGAAGCAGAGGAACCAATCTCCGGATGGGGATTCTATCTGGCCCTCCTGGTAATTGCGGCCATAAGTGCAGGATTCGTATCAAGGTTCTCACCGGAAGGTGGAGTAATAATAGCAATCATAGTATTATGGATGGGATCACTATTGTTCTCAACAGTAGAGGTTGTTAATTTCTTCGGAACATCAATAACCCCAATAGTCCTAACGGGCCTCCTGACAATCATTGGAGCAGGAGCAGCACTATGGAGAGGTGCAGTATAATGAGATTCGCAGCATATGTAATATTGATGATCTGCATAGCCTCAGTATTTTATTTGATGGGATTGGACACTCCCCTGGTATCTCTCTATGATGCCCAGGATGGGCAATTCATTAAACTCAACTGCCCTCCAGGAGATGAAGATGCCTGTGATGATACCTTCCTTAAAATGCTGGCCGTTACAATCTCACTAGGAGTATTAGGTTTTGTAGTCCTTTTGATATCAGGGCAAGCAGCAATGTTTGTAATTCCAATCATGCTCGTATTCGTAATCCTGAATTTCTTTGTATTCCCATTCAGTACAATATTTGAAGCGGCTGCAATGCCCGGAGAGGTTGCTGCACTCCTAGTAGTATTCTTAAATGGCTTAACTGTGCTGGCGTTAATGAGTTTCATAAGAGGTGGAGTGTAATGGCAGGAAATGCGTTTGAAGAAATGATGTATAACGGGGCAGTATGGACAGTTGGGGATCCAATGTTCCTCGGCCTCCTGGTATTCGTTTTCTTCGCTGGATTCGTTATGCTTCAGAACATCCCAACATCAGCAAAGGTTCTGGTTCTGGCCGGAGCATCAATACTCGCATTAGCGTTCATGCCAACCTGGATCATCATACTAGTTGGGCTGGCCCTGGCAGGATTATTATACCTCGGAGTGATGAGGTGGATGAACAAATGAGCCTAGATCATCTTACTAAGAAGTTCATGCGGGTAATGAAGAGAGAAGTCAATACCAACATGGAACTAGACGGGAAAGCTGGCTGGAGAGAAGTGAAACAAAATGTGGCCAGCAAATTCCGCCTTACTTCAAAAGACGTAAATATAATTACGGCAGCATTGAAAAGAAAGAAGAAGCTGAAATTGGAAAAAAGCAGAAAGAGCAGAATCGGTTTGAAGTTTTAATCAAAAACACCAAAACCCCTACCCTTTATATATGTCCTAAATTTACACTTCTTTTAAGGTGAATCTATGAGCAACCTTTTGCACAAAAAAATCCGCAAGGAAAACAAGTGTAACAAGGGTGCAGTAGTCGGCCAGATTATCGGACTGACGATCGCTATCATTGTGATAGTGGCTGTGTCTATCCCGGTAGTTGATCAGGTGATTACAGATGCAAACCTCACAGGAACAACCGCAACTGTGGTTGGGCTTATCCCCATGTTCCTCGGGCTTGCCGCACTCGTGATCACAACTGCTATCCTTAGCGGTTGATGAAGATCAAAGCACTTTGGGCCGGTAACCGTCTGAAAAATGACGGCCAGGGGTGGGGTTTAAAAACCTCACCATTTTACTATATTCGGTGAATGAAACATGATGAAAAAAGTAGGATCTCCATCCGTTTTCAAGGCTTCAAAAACAACCGTAATGTCTGATGCACGAAAGAAGATGAAGGCATATCGGAAGAAGAACAAGCCCATCACGAAAACTGGAGCAACCAAATTCAAAGCATACACAAAATTCTAAGGTGATCCCCAATGCCTTATGATGAAGATGAAGAGGCCCAGGTATCTCAAATGAGAGAAGGCGGGGTTCCTAAAGAATTTTCACGTTGGGCAATATCTTATTTATCTGGTTCTGGTTATGATCATCAAGCAGTAGACGTTCAAACTCATTATGATCCTTCTCTTTCTTTCCAGGAAAACAAAGCAATGCTGAAACAGATGTATCCCTCTAAACCTGGAGAGAAGTATGCAAAGAACATGACACATGCACAGATGGATAAAGCACAGTATGATACTTACGCATCAAATGTTCAGATGGCCCAGGAAGAAAAGGCCAGGGCAAAAGAAAAGAAGAAGGAGTTTGCAGAAGCAGAGATAGCAAAATCCACAAAGGTAAAGAGAGAGGGAGATGATGCACTTTCATCTGATGAACTTACCGAAACAATGGAGGCCGAACCTAAGAAAAAAGATTTCCTCGGGAAAGTCGGGGATTTCCTGGATAAGAGGAAAGAGGCCAAAGAGGTCAAGAAGAAAGAAGAGCAATTCAAAACTACTCAAACTCACAAGGAACTAAAGGAGAAGCTGGAACTGGCCAAAGCCAAAAGGGATATCCGGATGGCTGAGAGGGAAGTAACCAGGGAAGATGTGGAACAGAGAAAATATCAGATGATGGGCGGGGCCAGAGGAGAAATGCTTTTATCCGGAATGGACTTCCTGGGAAAGAAAGGTCCGGAACAACCACAGAGGCAAAGACAGTTCCTGGATAAACCAAGATCAGATTCACAGAGTTCAATGAGGAAAGATCTAGATGTAACTGCCAGAGAAAGCCCAAGAGCAACCGGGCAGCCGGCCAGGGCTTCTCTGCGGCAGGATCTAGATATCCTAGCTAGGCCTTCAAAACCACAGGCACAAACAGCAGACAGGTTCGGCCTAAACATCTTTGGTTCAAAGCAACAGCCACAAAAGCAGAAATACAAATACAGAATGGTTATTGAAAAGGGAGTAGCCAGGAGAGAGAGGGTTCCAATCCCCCAAGATCCAAATGCTCCACAGCCACAAGCACCACAAAACAATTTCATGGCAAACCTAGATATCTTCAACACTCCAAGAAGAATGAACGGTAAGCAGAACGGGGCTTCCGGAAGATTCGGATTATCCGGGCCAAGACTGGATCAGTTCTCGCTTCAGGGAAGAAGGGATCTGGGCATGGCCAAATCCAAAAGAAAGCTAGGAGTGCCAAAGACTAAATCAAAAAAGATGGTGGGCCAGCCAAAGAAAATGCAGTTCTTCTCCAAGCCCAAGAAATCAAAGGCCAAATCCAAGAGGAGGACTAAGAGGTTCTTCTAATGCTTCTGGAACTGGCAGGGGGATACACACTCTTTCTCTTAGCTCTATTCGTATATGCAGAATATTTCAAGAAGCCTGCACTCGCATTAATCGCCAGCATATTAATCTTTCCGTTGGGGGCATGGGTTCTAGGTGATGGGTTACAAATTGAATCCGGAGTTCAGACCGCCTACTCCGGGAACAATACCATAGTGGGTGAGAACCATGCCCTTCTTTCTAATACCACATCTGATTCAACCTATAATGAAACTATCTTCATGAGCCAGAATGAAACAACAACTATCCTATATGATGATATTCCAACCACTCCATATATTTCATTTACTGAACTAATTGGATTGCTATGTTTCCTCCTGGGATTATACTCAATGTTCCACTATGCACTCAAAATGCTGGATAAAATATAGCCGATAAGCATATATGGGTAAAATGGAACCTCCTTTCTCATCCCAGACCTCCAAGCTGCCGCAATATAAGCGATTGGAAGAGTGAGCAGCACCAGATATCCCCCACCAAGTAAAAACATCAGAAATAGCATACAGATAAGCGGTGGAAGGGCCAGAACATCACTCCAACCAAACAACTCCTTATCAAACCATGCTGCAATGGAAGCTACGAAGAATAAAGCTGCAAAAGAAAGGGGCAATGCAAGATAAGCGAAAGCGTTGTAGAGCAAAGCAAATGAAGCCAGGATCCACATAGCAGAAGGCACAAGATCAGGAACCTTCTTATTTCTGTAATGATCGTAATAAGCCCCAACTGCCAGGGGAATCGCAAAGAGGAGAAAGGGAAGTTTTGAAGAGATAAACCAGGAACCAAGACCAAGCAATAAATCACTCATAAGTGAAATGCAGTAATAACATTTATAAACGTTAAGGAAGTAACCCTTCCATGCTCAGAGAGAGGGATCTAGATTCGTATATGAAAGAGATATCCAAGAGCAAAGGAAATCCTGATAATCCGTTTGCTCATGCAACAAGGCTTCTGGAGAATGAACCCGGAGAAGTCCTGAATTTTTCAAGCATCTTTGATAAGCAAGGTATGCTCGCAATTATCAAAGACGATAAATATGTGAGATTGTACCAGAGGGAAATCGCTTCCCTGATAACTCTTTATGGCCTGGCAAAATTAGACACTAGATTGATGCCTCTCTTCATGGCGGCCCGGGCGCAACTGTTTGCAGAACTGGGAATCACCAGGGCAAAGGAAGGAGAGGAAAGGAAACACCAGGCAGCATTGGCCGGATACAGGGCCAACCAGGAACTGCAAGGATTCGGTGAGGATGGCCAGCAACAGATGGATCCTTCACAGATGGAGCAGTTCAGGCAATTAATTCAAGGTTTGAAGAAGGGATAATATGGAAATAATAATAACAGTATTAGTAATGGTTTTGGTTCCGGCAGCATTTCTTTTCGGAAGATGGAAAGATCCATTCTGGAGTGCCAGGATGGAAAGGAACATGATGAAGAAGGATGTTGTCATGTTGGGGCTTCTGAGTAAAGACCGGCAAAGTGCCAGGTACTACAAACTGAATCCAACTGCCGGAGTATTTGTTCATAAGGGAAAGATCTGGTTTGCAGATAAGAAGGAGATCTGCCGGGCCTCAATAAACGAAGAGGTTTCCAAACTAATTGACCTGAAGAAAGTGCAGAACGTTTCAATCAAGGATGGGGATAAAATAGTAATCCAGCAATCAAAAGGATTTAAGGGATTGAAAAAAGTTATTCCCTTCTCAGCTTTAACGTTTGAAAAAGAAAAAGGAATGATAATCAAGGAGCAGAACGTTTCATTCCATGAGGGAGTTCCAATCGTCTTTGTAGATGAAGAACACCTCACTCCAATCCAATTCGGAGAGAACAAAGATTCCACAAAGCCAAACGATCTGTTCTCCTGGCTTTCCAACTACATAGGAATCCAGAGAGAGAAAGATTCCCTCTCACAAAAGAAAGACCTGGATTTGATTGGAATACTTACTCTCTTCCTGGTTGCAGGTGCTTTGATCCTGGGGTATATCAATTATGAAGCAAATAATGCAAACACCCTGGCCATAGCGGATATGGGGGCGAAGGTTTGTGTAGGAACGTATCAGGTTTCCGGAGGAAGCAGTTATGCCAACGTTCCTGTTCCGGAAGGGGGTTCTATCCAGGGAGATAAGATTGTGGTGAACTGATGTGTAGGGGAGAAGATGGAACGATAGAATTTGAGGAGAGCTGCAAATTCGTAGATAGCATAGATGCACTCAAACCGATAGAAAAGAAACTCATAAAAAGGAACATGAGAAGATTGTTATATTCCAATCCCCCGAGTGTGAAATGATGGGTTGCATAAGATGTAGATGTAAGCTGAAACAAGTTCCAAGAGGAAGAAAGAAACTCTTATGCAAGAAGTGTGCAATGGAAAGAGATAGGATCCGCAAACGGGATAACTATCGTATTGAGGTATCCAAGAAGGTGAAGAAGAATGGATGATGGTGCAAGAGAACTGAGTGTTGGTGGAATCTATGCAAAGCTGCTCCTGGAAAAGTGGGTGGATATCATGCAACTAAGAGAAGAGTTCAGATACAATTACCTGGAGGATACTCCCAACCCGGAAGTCCTCAAAGAGTATGTATCAAAACTCACTTCACTTTATGGAGAGGTTTATCCCAAGATAAACAAGAACGTTCATTTCAAGGATCTGCAAAAAGGAATAGATAAGTTCAGGCCACATTATTTCAATCCCCTCCTACTGATTGAAGGATTGGAATCTGAAAAACAAGAAAAAAACAAAAATGTAAAAAGGAATTACAAACTCACGTTTGAACTGGATGATCTACTCAGGGATATCCTGGAGAAATTAGGAATAACAAAATGGTAATGAGGTATGGATATGAAAACAACAACGATATCCGTTTCGGCGGATGTAAAACAAAGGTTTGATGCTTTCTTCAACAGGAGAAGGTATGAGGAATCCCAAGAAGGGAAGAAAGGGTACAGGGCTTCAGATGCGTTTGAAGAGATCCTGGATGCAGCAAATGTGCCTAAGATGAAGGCAGAAGAACCCAAAGGAGAGGAACCAAATGAAAACGGTACTGACAAAGTTTGATGATTTTCTGGAGGAGATAAGTGCTTCCCAGATCTTCAAGAAGGTATATTTCCAGATGGATAATTCTGTTCAGCCTATGGAAGTAAAGGATGCAGAAGGCAACATCAAACCCTTTGAGAGAGAGAATGAAACCGGGAAGAAAGAGCAGGTGAATAAAGTAGTAAGTATGTTCAGGACTACATCTGCCGGATGGGATGCAGAAAAAAATAAAGAGGATTGGGTTGGATGCAATATTATCCTGGCCAATGAAATGATCGCAGGCCCGGAAAACATCAATGTTCTGGGAACAAAGATTGAAGCAGAAAAAAATGCTCTCATAAAACGCATGAAAGACAAACTGGTTGGGAATGGAATAATCCTCACAGAAGGCATGGTAACGATTGAGGGATAAGGTGAAACGATCAATCGTATTCACCTTTCCCCGGCCCCTAACCAAGAATGAGGAAGAGTATTTCATCTCTGCCTTCCAGGAATCGGTTTTGAAGCCCACACAAAGAGAGATAAAGAAGCAATCCAACAAATTCTCCAAAGGGATGTATGGCAAAGTGATTGACCGGACAGGAGCAAATGCAATAGTATTGAAACTTCAGGTTCTGGCCCAGGGAGTAGATCGGTGGATGGAACTCATCAAAGAATCAAAAACCAGGTATTCCTTTGCCTATGATATTGAAGTTCTCTCTAGCTTAACCCTGGAGATGCCCAAGATGCTCCAACCAACTTTCGGAAAGAAGATCGTAGTTGGAAAGTTTGTTCCGGACAGAAGGATTATAAGGTTCTTTCGGAGAGAGGTATTCCCTGAGATGCACCTGAAGGCAAAGGAAGTAGAAATAGAGAATATCCTGGTGTGAGATGATGTTGTGGGAAAACGGGGAAAAAAACCAACAAAAACGCATGAAGAGCATGTTCAATTTAGGCAAATGAAATATCAGATGGAAAGAAGAATGAAACTCCTTCCCCAAGAAGAAAGACTATGCGTTTTATCATTTCTGAAGAAACAGATCCCAGACAGGGATTATGAAGATCTCATTGAATATCTCCGCAAACAGAAGTTAATTGGGTGAGGGGGGGTGCATTTCCACTATTCCGGATCCTTTTTCTTCTTCTCAATCAAATCAAAAGGACTAATCTCAGGATTCTTGTAATTATCTGGCTGCTCCCATTTTGCACTCCCTCCACATCCAGATTTCTTCTTCATTCTATCTTCACCTTGTAGGGCCGGGCATGTAGGTAAGGAGTAACGGAACGGGCATCAGTAGATCCTTTGAAGTGCATAATCTGATCAATGGTTCTGCCCTGGGCCGCCTGGTTGGTTATTGCAGTATGCCTGAAATGATAAGGAGTTAAAGGAAGCCCGATTACCTGGTTTCCCAACTTATTCAATAGCAACTGCCCCCACCTGGAAGAAAAAGGAAGTATGCGATCCCCAATGTTCCTCTCCTGCACAGCAACAACAATATTCTCTATAAATGGATCTACCGGATGCCTCACAAACTCCAAAGGCCTCTCCTCCATTATCTGAAACTTCTGGGGATCAATCTTCAGTTTCTTTGTCCTCAACCGAACAACAAACATCTCCTCAGTAATGGTGAACTTCTCTTTTGTGAGTTCCAGGATCTCAGATGTCCTGGCCCCGGTAACATAACAAAGCGATACAAAGACCTGCTCATTGAAGTTATTGCACTTCTCCAGCATGGCCAGGGCTTCTTCCCTGGTTACTTTCCTTTGGATCTTTGTTTTGTATCTAGGCATCTTCACCACAAACCCATTTCTTCCCCAAATAATAAAAACAGAAGGAGGATGATTGCAGCCTTAACAATCTTGAAGATCACATACCATTTGACGATCCATTTGATATATGGCCCCACCTTCATTCTTATCTTTTGGGCAATCTGTTTCATTTACCCTGACCTATTTGTCCTTCTTTTTTGGAGTATCCCAATATGGCGACTTGCATTTCGGACAGGTTGTTATTTTCTTAGTTATTTTCTTTGGAACCCATACATGCCCACAACGCATACATTCTTCGCCCATTACTTTTATCAGCTTCATTTTTTCACCTCCTTTTTTCCTGGAACACATTTACAGATTTTTATGTTCCCCATATGAGTAATCTTAATGGAATATCCTAACTGATGGATTGAAGAAAGAATCGTATCTAATTCAACATAGTTTATTTCATCCTCAATCCTCATTGTCATTATTTCTTCTTCTTTCATTTCATACTCCTCCCCTTTCTTTTTAGTTCATTATGTATTTTCTCACGATCTTCAGCACTCAACCGGCCTTTCCGGATTTTAAGGGCTTTGATTGCCACTCCAAAATCCTCTCTTCGTTTTTCCTCACTCATTTCTTCACCTTCATCATAGTATCAACATCCGGAAGGAAGGTTATGCAGATATCCTTCTGTATCGTTTCCATCTGGGGCTGCTTCCTCCTAAAAACCCCAGGACACTTCTTGCAACTCTTAGGAGATTCAAACTTTCCGGAATCTGTTGTTGAGCAATTCTTAAACGCACATCCTGCTCTCATACAATCACCACTTCAAAGATCTTCCCCAACACTTTATCATAGTATTCCTTTTTATCCCCGTATTTCCCATACCTGCTCCGGAGAGTAGTAAAAAGGAAAGTACGCCCAACACAGAAAAGCAATAGCAGGTATTCTCCTTTCTTAGGAAGAGAGTATCGCCTAACATCCCCATTTGCATCCATGTACTCTGTATCGTATCGTAGGAAATCCTCTGGGAGATCCTCTAGATTCACCAGGGCCACATGAACCAGTTTGGCCATCCTAGCAATCTCTCCACCATAAATCAGCTTCAGATACGCATGACTAAATTTAATTTTCTTCATTTTTTCACCTCATCTTTCCAATCAAATATAGTTTCACAGTTAGGGCATTGAATCATTCCATGCTCAAACTCAACATCACATATAGGGCAGAGAGCTACTTGCATTTCTTAGCCTCCAGTTCTTTCAATCGCTTCATATCTTCTTGATACTTGATCACCCCTATTGAGAGGGCAATCGCACCCATAGCAAAAGCCTTTGATGCCTTCTTAATCTCCTCATCAGAAAGTTCCTTCATTTTTTCTTCCCCTCCAGCTTCTTCATCTTCTTTTCTAAACTGCGAATCCTTAGTTCCTGCTCATCCTGGATCTTCCGGTATGCCACAATCTTATCTAAGCATGCCCAGATCCACATCCCCATCCGTTTGATGTAGGGAAAGAAATCCTTGTATATCACTTTCCTTGAAGCATGGCAGGGGGCTTCTTCTTCCACTCAGTCCACCTCTTTCCAATATGCCCAGCTTACATTAAGGTTGGGAACAATCTCCTCCTGTCCGCAAAAACTTGAATACCCCACAACTCCAACATTCTCCAATATCTGCTTGCAGTTCTCTCTTTCACATTTTGCAGTATCCATCCACCTATACGAGATTGTTTGGAACTCTTTTGCTACATCCACCGCCATATCAGTATTATTCATGCTCTCCAGCAACAGAGGCAGGTAATCCTCTTCGGCTTCTGAATATCCTCTTTGATGCCCAATCATGTATCCCATAAGACCTCCTGCCAACATAATAGAAAGGCAGAAGAAAAAATAAATCATCCAAATATAATCTTTTGTTTTAGTCATTAGTCCACCTCTTTGAAATTTCCGCTTCCTTCTGGTTTTGCAGACTGTATTAGCTTTTCCAGATATTCCAATTTTTTCTGTTTATATCCCATGTTCACACCTCTCCAATCTCACTCCGGATAATCTCTTCTCTCCGCCTTCTCTTCAAAATTGTCCTATCAGTAGGAAGGAACTCTCCGGCCTCCTGAATCTTCTGCCTGGTTCTGCGTATTGTTTCCATAGATGTAGCCCTCATCATATCCTTAAACTCCGTAAAGGATATCCTGATCTTGTCAGGTTCAAATACCTGGTAATATCTCCAGATCAAAAGCATATCATTCCCTTTGGCCGGGGGAAACATCTGCAAAATGTATTTCACCCTGTCTTTCACCCGCTTCATATGGGGAATAGTTGTTGCTTCCATCCTTGCAAATCCTTTTTCATGTCCTTTCAACGTCGTTTGCATACTTGACCTCTCCGTAATATACCTTATGGATGGATATCCTTATAAAGGTATGTGTGAGAACACCAAAAGGTATTTAAAGAATGACCTTTCTATGCTATTCTATGGTCAAGCAAAGAAATGATGCCCATTATGCTTCTTGGAGGAAGTATGTGGTTTCAAGGATTTATGGGAACAAAGACAGGCGATTCACTTTTAAGGAATTGGCCCAGGAATACCGAGAGGAAACAGGCAAAAAGACGGGCCGCAGAACTCTCCAAAAACAACTAAAAACGCTACCTGAACACATCCAAATTGAAAGAAAAGATCAACTCTGGATTTCTTATAGAACTAACGTCGGAGGGAATGACCTTTCTATGCAACCCAATAAGATGGGCATCCTTAAGCATAGAAATAAAGGCGCAAACCTGATCCATTCCAGCCACAAATGGCGGTTCTCAATTAAATATCAGGGCCAGCAACCATTGAAAGGAGCAAACCAGGTAAATCTCTTCGGAAGGTACAAGACTGCAAAGCAGGCCTTCTTCTACTATAAGGATATTACAGTAGTTGCGTTCAAAAAGAAGCTGAACGTCTGGATTCACAGGCCTTCAGGCAAATTCACTCAGAACCAGGCAATAGAAGCCCGGGAAAAAGCATACCTGGCCTTACTGCAATTCTCCAGGGAGCATGAAATAACGCTAGAGGGCAATATAAAGGATTTAATGTTATCTCATCATGTTGTGGAGCATCCGGCCCTGAACACAGCTTTAAAGCCGGTTTTTGCAGGCCGGGAAGAAGAAATAGATGCTGCAATAGGTTCCCACGTCTGCCACTCCTCCCATCCAGGGAAAATAGAGCATACCGGGATTCCTGGAAGAATCACCGGCTACCAGGTTGGGAAAAACCTGGAGTATTTATGCACCCAATTTCCAAGCGATTTTTCTATACTGGCCCGGGAAAATGCAGCATTTAGGGAGAATCTAATAACCCATTTAAGGGTTATGCAGGAAATGAGTGATACGCTTAAAAAGATTAGGGAAGAGATCTAGCTATCGGCCATTACCGGCATAAGCTGGCCTGGGCTGATGGAGTGAAAAAATGAGTGTGAAATATGCAACCATATACATAAAGGAAAAAGAGTTTGATAAACGAAGAGCAGAAGCGAAAAAAGAAAGTGAAACGTCTTTTGGGGATGATGAGGACAGCAAAAACCTCCTAACTTTTGATAACATAAACCCCAATCTGGAAGAACTGTATTTGGAAGATGATGAACTCTCAATCAGCATAAATACGGATGTGGGAGATATTTATCTGACTGTTGTTTTAACAAAAGAAATAGAGATAGATATTCTCCAAAATGCAGTAAAGAAGTTCAACAAAGCAAAGCAGTTCCTGGAGAATATGAAGGAGTAAAAAATATAGGGGGGGATTACTCCCCTCCCTGAATGTTTCCACTATTCCTGGATTGGCCCAACAGTAGGAGGTTCTAATTCAGATTCCACCAACTGTTCCTGGCCTGGAGTGATCCAGAGCATAGCATCCCCATCATCCCCTACAAGAGTTGTGGGTACTTTTCCATCCCATCCCTGTATCCATTTCAGGGAAAGGTATCCATCACTAGAGGCTGCAATTTCAAGTGCCTGGCTTACCAGAATAACTGCGTCAGCTTCTGCCTGGGCCTTAACTCTCACAGCTTCAGCTTCTCCTTCAGCTTCAAGCACATTAGAGATGGCCGTTGCATTTGCCTGGGCAACCTGCTTCTGGACTTCCACCTTAGTTTGCTCCAATTCAATTTGAGTTTTAAGGCGGTTCTGCTCTGCCGTAACCTTTGCCTCAATCGCATTATTGAACTCCTCGGAGAAATCAAAGTTTGTGATTGACACTTCCCTCACCCCGATTCCATATTCCTGAAGTCTAGTAGTGAGAGAGGCCTCTATAATATCTTTGACCTCTGCCCTCTTTGTAATAAGTTCCTCTGCCGTATATTTGGCGGTGGAAGCCTTTACTGTATCCTGGACTACCGGGGCAATTACTCTATTTGCATGGTTTCCCCTGAAGTTCCTGAATATATCCAGGATGGAGTTTTCCTCATCATCCACCTGGTAGTTCACCACAATCTTTGTACTGACTATCTGGAGATCTTTGGATGCAGCCGAAGCATCAGTTTCGTATTTTTCTATCTGAACACTCAGCATCCGTATTTCATTTACAACCGGAACAACCAAGTGTATCCCTGGGGGCAAAACCTGAATTGCTTTACCAAATTCAAGCCTAACTCCTACTGAACCCTGGGGAACAATAATCACAGCAGAAACAACCAAATAAACCAACAGTAGTCCTACTACGATATTCCCCACAAGGTCTATCCCTTTCTTCACAGCACTAGTATCCGGTTCAAATGAAATTCCATCTTCACCGCTACTTAGGCTGATTAGTCCTTTTTTCTTTCTTTTTCCTGTCATTTTTTCACCTGTATCATAACCAAACGCCTCCGCAAAGTGGAGCATTGCTTTACTCTTACTCATTTCTTCCACCCTGGCCCATAGAGAGCATCCATCAGTTTCCTTACTGATTTGAGCAATCCTCCGGAGTAATCAAGAAAACGGAGTAGAGCAATAGAATACCCCATAGTCATACTAGAGAGGATTATCACAACCACCACATCTAGAACACCGAGCATACTGAGGGCCGAAGCCAGAAGGGATAGCACAACACCAATGAACATATTTCTCACCCCCTTCCAGGTGGCCTTATCAAAATGCTCCAGAGCAAAGAAGTGAGTAGCTATTTCTTGATGCACTCTTTTCTTCAATTCCTTCTCAGGCATTTCAGTAAGTTTTCTCATTACATCAATCTCACTTACTTTCTTTTTCATCCTTCTTCACCTCTAGAAGCCCAATGAGAGCATCCTCTATAATCTGCCCTTTCTTATGCCTGGGCAATCCCTCGGCCTTCCGCCTACCCTCCTCCTGATTCAATAGGAGAAATGCCTTCTTTCCTAGATTATTGCTTATACGCACCACATAAACCACCTCAAATCTCACTAAGGGAAATATTAATCTTCTTCCTCTTGCCTGAGATATATTCCCTTCCTTGCTTCGCCAGTTCCTTTTTAGCAAAAGCTACCGCCTTCCTTACATCTCCAAAATCTTTCGTATTTCTTACCATTTCATTCCACCTTCCTATACAAACTGTTCAAATCCAACATGCTCATTACATACAGAAAGAACGTTCCTAGTCCTCCACCTGCAACAAATATAGCAAACTCCTCACCTGCTCCAACAATCAGGCCTCCCACCAAAAGGGTGAAAACTGCCGCCATATTCACTTTGAAATTATCATAGAGCATCTTTCCAATCTTCTGTTTTTTCATCTCAATCACCACAAGGAAATTCATATCTCCAAAAAACCTTCAGGATATCCCAATTTCCATTACCTCCCAGGGTTTCCATATCTTGACCTTCCCGCAAAAGGGAAATTTCCAAACATCCAATTTTTAGGAACATCTCAATCCTCCTCCTGATAGAACGCCTGGCCCTGTTCCAGTATTCCGGCAGCCTCCCGCTTAAACTTTCTCCAGTTAAAAGCGTCTGCCTGTGCATCTATATCTGCACCCTCGCTATACTTCCCTATACTGCCGAAGCATGAGCATACCAAATCCTCTAGCATCTGCACCTTCTGTTTTGTTTCATCCATAGATAACATCTCCGAAAATCGCACATTGGACTAGTGCATCAGTATCCAGGCCATCCCAATTACCTGCATCCATCATTCCATTAGGGAAGTTGCAATTCTTGTATTTCCCTCTAATGGCCAACTCCATCAGGATATCAAAACCCTTCAGAAGCCCCCTTAGAAATACCTTATGCTTCTCCCCTGTTTCCTCATCAATGAAAGTGTATTGACAAACGTCATACTTCCATTTGAGGCACTTTAGGGTATTGCCTGAACCGGCTTCGGGGTATCCCTGCATTACCTCTATAATCAAAACAACTTTTTCATTTTCACTTATCATAGCAATCACCATAGATGCACGCACCTACTCCCCCATTTAGTGAAGGTGTATTCCCCAAGCCTAAATTGCTCCTCAATATATTCCTCACTCTGTTGGTGTTCAATTTCCTTATACCCATCCCCCTCATATTTCTTGCAGAGTTTTATTCGTATCTCCTCTATTGCATTGCAGAGTTCTATCGCCTTATCAATCTCCTTGTTGGTGAGTCCGTCTTGCTCCTCCCAATAGGTTTCACAAGTATTGACGTGGGCGTAATGATGGGTTTCCTTTTTGATGAAATATCCAACCTTGTCCACTAGCCCCTTATATTTGGAATACAGCTTATGCTTCCGCAAAAACTTCTCCAAATCAATAAAGGCCGAGAAGCACAAAACATCCCCTTGACAGTAGCCTAGAGAGTAGTAGAGGGCAATATCAGTAAAGCCCTTTTCTTCCAGCTCATCCTTTACCATATCATTCCACCACTCCAATTTTACTTCGTGGTTTTCCCGATATTCCTCAATGGCCTGCTCCTTTGCTTCCTTTCCCAATTCCTCAAACTTATAGGTTCTTATTTTCAATATATCCATTTGCTTCACCCGATAAAGTAATCCTTGTTCCATCCATATTTATCCCCGAATTTGCGGAGGGTATTAACCGCTTTCTTCCCATAGTGGGAAAATCGGTCTAGTGCCTCCTCTCTAGTGGGAAGATGGATGAACGTTCCGCTTTCCCCGGACATCCCTTCAAATTCCTCTATTACCTGCTCCCAAAACTCCTCTAAAACTCCACCTTCAAAAAAATCTAGTTTTGAGTAGTCCAGCACCTTGTATTCTACTTCATATATATCCGTCGCCATATTCATCACCTGTAATCCTCCAATATCTCCTCCTCCCTCTTGGTTCTCTCGCACCCATGCAGAAGCTTCTCTATAAGGGTTTCTAGCTCCCTTCTGGAGGCCTGGCGATATGTAGAGGGGATAAGGGCAAAAATCCCTGTGCGGTTCACGTTGTGGACTCCTTTGAGGTAATAAACCTCCCCATCATCCCCATCAATCTGCGTGTAGAATACATATTTTCCCTTGTTCACCTCCTGCATTAGCTCCCCCTCCTTAACCTCTGGAAAATCCTCATTAAGGATAATCGCACAGCTTGGGAGTTCTTGGGGTTTATATTGTTCCCTCGGCTTCATTTTGAACACCCTATTAGCTCATCTGCCTCCTCCTCGGAGTCCGTTAAAAACTCCCCACAATGAGGGCAAACAAAATCTAGCTCCCCACTCATTATGGGGTAATCTTCATATTCACTATTGCCCTTATACAGAGTTTCATTTCTGCTATTTGCACTTAGTCCACCGGTGATATCTGCCCCGCACTTAGGACACTTCCCCTTTTTCTTCTCAGTCATTCTAAGCACCCTCCTTCTCAATCTGCTTTATAGCATCCTTGCAGTAGTCCGAGATATCCCGAACAACATCCTCCACATCATAACAATGCGGGGCGGTCTGCTTCAGCTTTTTGGAAATCCATTTAAGTTCCCTTATCGCTTTCCTCACCCTCGCCTTGTTCCGGTTATTCTCTGCCCATAAATCTCCGTTCTTTTCATATTCTGGTTTCATATCATTCACCCCTCACAGCTCTCCCACATTCAGCACACCCTTCATTATCTTCATCTGTGCCCTGTGCCATTCCTTTGCAGTTTTCACACTCCTCATCATCATTGAGTTCTCCTTCTGTATATCCTTCTTTGATTAACTTTGCTATGTGTTCTCTGTCTGCATCATTGAGTTCTTCTTTAGTGTGTGTTAGCTTCCACCATGCCATTTATTTCACCTCTACGCCACACCGTTTGAAAGCATATTCTACCCCATTCTTGGATATGGTTTCCGCACACTCCGGACACCAAACATCAAGGAGTTCACTATCTCCCGTTGCTTGGTAATCTACCTGACCTTTTGCATTTATTGTCAGTTCATAGCGTTCCGCTAAATTGCATTGAAGGTGGTCTATTTCCTTTTTGCATAATGGACACTTCATCTAGACCGCCTCTATTTCTTTGAGGAATGTTTGAGTTAGCTCATCAAATTCCTCCAGCTTATGCCCTTTGATAATCTTCTGTATCTCCTCTATTGCATCACCGGAATAATCAAAACCCGAACAACAATAATTTCCATAAGCATAAACCTGATTCTGAGTATCGTTTAAGATATCATTGCCGGTTATCTCCTCTATGTTCGTTCTTGCCTTCTGGAGAATGTAATCATAGATAACGTAGGTCGTATCTATCAGGGTATCATTCTTCCCTACTAGGGGCGTGCCGGTGGAATCACAAAACTCCTCAACAGCTTCCGCCCCTTCCTCCATGCTCAAACCATACTCCTTTAGTAAGTTGGTTGTTGCACACACATCACTATATCCATAAGGGATTAATGCAGAAATAAAAGCCTGCACCCTCTCCCTCTCTTCCTCTCTTCTATCTTCCTCGTTGCTCATCTAAAGCACCTCATAATCATGCTGGCAATTATCACAAATCCGCAGAAGGTTCACAACATCCCACCCCTCAATAGTCATCTTCTTTATAATCTCCATAACCTCGGCGGGTGTTTTTGCTTCTGTCATATCCAAGTGGATTGAGTTCATATCGGCAACCCATTCAAACTTTTTACTTTTGCAGTTCGGACATTCCCAATCTTTGCCGGTTTCCTGCTCGGTTTCCTTGTGTGGCTTGTGCGCCCTGCACTCCAAATTATCACAGTTAAAAATCGCCTGTGTGCATCCTTCAGGGTGCTTTAATATTGTGGTCGTTCCTTCTTCTCCACAGATAACGCACTCATCCTTTTTGGTTTCCATATTTGTTTTATCTTCCATTTGGTTCACCCTGCAATAATCTTGATTGTGATTATGCAACCAAGCACAACTAACAGCATATGAGAAAATGCTATTACCTCCAGATATCTTTCAACCTGTTTCATTTCCCTTTTGGTTTCGTTTTTCGTTTCCATGTTTTTTCACCTTGTTGCTTTTCTGCGTTTCCGCATAAATGTATTGTGTTGCGATATCCTTTTAAAGGGATGCCTTATAAGGTAAGTTCACGCCGGAGAATGGAAAAACCATTTAAATATATTTCGGTTATAAAAAGAAGGGGTTTATTTAAATGTTTGCTTTTGTGCAAATCTGCAAATATGCAAAAAACAACAACCTGCAAAACCCTGTGTATTATATAATATAATATTACATTTTCAAAAATTAGAATATTAAGGCAAAACCCAAAATGAGCAAACGCCTTTTTTGTTCCTTCAACCCTAACCCCCCAGAGCAAAAGAGGGGGGGAGAAGGGGGATACGCCCCCCCCTATTTTGAGGGGGGGGTGGAGGATGATGCTCTGCCCCATGTTCCGGAGGGGGGTGGAGGATGCAGGATTCCGAAAACCCCACTAGCCCTCTAGGGCCGGGATCCCCCCAGGGGGCCACTAGACCTCTAGCCCCCCCATCCCAAATTTTTTTATAACCTTTCGCAAAGCCGTACTCTTTTGCGAAATACCCCAACCCTTCCTACCAAAACCATCAAATACACATATATTAATATATTAATAGGCAGAGAGATATTTGTTGTGTGAAAAATAAAAAGGTTTAAAAATTATTTACCCGAAGGGATATACATGGGTTGGAACAAGCAAGGAGGAGTAAATTCTGAAACAGCACCTGAATCCTGGTACAACTTTGAGCAGCTTATCAATCAGAGGTTTGCAAGGATGGTAACCGCAGAAGAGGAGAAGGATTGGTGGAAGTATTTTGTTAATTTCAAGTTTATCTGTTTTAGGCTTATGCCTCATATGCACCCAGTAGTGAGAGAAGGAATAGCAAAGGATTTCAGTACAATGGTAGATGCAATAAACCAGATAAGGAAAACAGAAGCAAATGATCTGAGCAAGCAAACAAAGGTACTGACTATCCAAAAGGATTTTGTTGATACTCACCAGGCCTACTTATTTGACACTCTCCCCAATGCGGGGCTGGCCAACATAAAAGCGGATGGGGATGTGGACTATGATAAACTTTCCTTTGAGCAGATGAAGGGAGTAGTAAGGAATCAGATAGGAACAAAGACGGCAGTTGATCGGGCCGTTGCAGAAGCAGAGGGCAAATGATGCAAATCTCTGACTGGGGGGATTTCTGTGATTACATCCCGGAGTGGGAAAACACTTCATTCGGTTTGAATCCAGGGGAAGCAAGATACAGCTATCGGGAACTAGGGTTGGAGCAGGAGAATATTCTGGCCCTGGGATTCTTCCGCTATCTCTACAATGTAACTCATGTTCAAAAACTCTCTCTCCTGGTTTTAACTGATGGCAGGCACAGATCCGGAAAATCTTTGTTCTGGGTAACGGCGGGCTGCATCTTGGATAAATCCTTTGAAAAGAATATGGAAAGCAGAGTGTGCTATGATGCAGAAAAATTCCTGAATCTGGTGCAAGAAATAAACAACAAGAAGATCCCGTTCCCGGTGATCCTGGTGGATGAAGCAGGGAACACTTTGAACGCTGCCGATTGGTATGAGAAAATGCAGAAGGCTATCGTCAAAGCATTAACAGTAATTGGATACCTCCATCCTACAATTATTTTCATTACTACGAACCGGGCATTGCTCCTGGCCGGAGTAAGAAAACAGGCCCATCTCTACGTTCATGTGAAACCGGACAAGAGCAGAAAATTCTCCAGGGTTCTCCCTTATCATATAATGTGGAATCCCCTGAAGATGGAAGATAAGCCTAGATATAAGAAACTCAGAATATCAATGTATGGGAGGAGGATCGCCCTGGATTGCGTAAAAGTTCCCATGCCGCCAAAACATATTGCAGATCGCTATTCTAAACTAGAGGCAGATATGAAGCCAAAGATCCTAGCCGAATTGATTGACGACGTAACAAAATCCAAGATCAAAAAGGTAAAGGACTTCTTTGATATGCAGAAGGCACTAGATCAGATTCTTCTCAGCCCCCAGGCGTTTGGAATGAAATCCATTAAGAATACAAAACGCATGGATGAAACGATTATCAGGATGAGATTCAAGATTCCAAACCGGGAAGCCCTGGCCCTGAAAAAAATGACAGAGCAAGTGCTTAACGACGGTATAGATAAAAAGGTGTTCTTTGATGAAATTTAAGAAAATGGAACTGGTAAAGCAGGATTGGGTATTTGAGGTGCGGGGCCATGATATTCCGTTAGGTCAGATTATCATGCCCATTCTCCTTGTGGTACTCATGCTGGATTTATGTTTCCAATTTGGAGCATACACCCAGGAGATAATTAAATTCACTTCCTTCATGGCGGTTGATGGGGCATACGAACCCGGATCACAACTCTACATGAAATGCAGGCCCACATTGGATCGGAACTATGTAGTCTGGGATTGTAACCTTCAGAACGGAACTAAGGTGTATGGGGATGCGAATAAGCAAAATAATATAAATGTTCCCTTCCTTAATACATCAGGTACTGGCTAGAGCAAATCATTTCCTGTCTGGATGTAAGAAGTCCTAAGTTGTTGGAGAGGGCCGCCTTGTTGCTTGACCTTCATTCTGGCCCTCTCCCCTCCTAATCCAATAGAAGTATTTATAACTTTTTTCTTTGATTACTAATAATGGCCCAGAACATCACAATTACCTCTAAGGATGGAAGCACGAGGGTTGAGGATGGGAAGGGAAACGTTATCAGCAGCAAATCACCAAGTTCATCTGATTCTTCAAAATCATCATCCAAATCCTCTAAATCTAAATCATCTTTCAAATCAGCAGCAGAAAGGAACGCTGAATT
>Ga0180432_10002317_pt1 | contig 28692 bp, 23 predicted proteins | sample SS_ome_10_FD_132414 | JGI IMG/M metagenome (GOLD analysis project Ga0180432, IMG submission 132414) | Hypersaline lake sediment archaeal communities from the Salton Sea, California, USA - SS_1_MS_2 metaG | ecosystem: Environmental > Aquatic > Non-marine Saline and Alkaline > Hypersaline >... | reverse complement strand
GGCGCGCACGTCATCGGAGATGCGGTGCGCCACGGGGTTGCGGAAAGTGCCGTCGAGGACCCGGTTCATTTTTACGATCGGATCGTCGGGGGCGTTGCCCCCCTGCCCCAGGGTGAAGACCTCTTCCAGACCCGAGGCGTGCAGAGAATCGATGTACGTCTGCAGGCGGGCGCCGAGCTGGCGGGCCCGGGTGGTGGCGGTGTCGTTCTGAGGTGAAGACTGGGCGCTGACGGAGTTCGGGAGAAGCAGTACGGCGCCCAGCAGAAACGCCGCAGTACGTCCGGTCATGAGCTCAGGGACCGTTGGCGGTGATCTCGGCCCGCAGTATGGCCGCCCGATCGGCCTGGCCGCTGTCGGGGAATCGGGTGGTCAGCTGTTCGTACACCGTGATGGCCTGTTCGGTCCGACCGGCCAGGGTCCAGCAGCGTCCGGCCTGCAGCAGGTAGTCGGCGGCGCTGATGTGCTCGCCGAGCAGACGAGCCGCTTCGGTGTACTGTTCGGCGGCTTCGGTCCAGTCCCCTGTCTGCTCCAGGCAGGCGGCCAGACCGGCTGTGGCGGCGGCTTTGAAGAAACGTCCTTTGGCGAAACGGTTGAGGTAGCGGTCATAGAAGACCCGGGCGGAATCGATCTGACCGAGGCGGAAGAGGACATGGCCGAGCATGAAGGTGGCCCGGCCCGCACTGGGTACGGTACCAAAGTTCTCGACCGCTTCGAGCAACAGGATCCGGGCCTGGTCGAGATTGTTGGATTCCAGCGCGTAACCGGCCTGCAGGGTCAAAATCGAGGCCTCGCGTTCGGCTGCCTCGCGGGCCGAGAGCGAACCCCAGAGGATCACGATCACCACCGCGGCGCCGATGAGACCGTAGGTCAGGACTTTCTGGTTCGACTTGAGCCAGTTGACGACCTTCATGGTCTCGGTGACGAATTTGTCCTCTTTGAGCTTCTGCCTGGTGATATGTTTCTTGGGGCGCAGCATGGCGCGATTCAACCCCCTCGAAAGACGTTGCGGTAGCCGGAGAGCACAATCTAGAGCCCGCCCCACCCCGGGCAAAGAGAAAAGGCGGTGTACTAAGGCAGTAGATCGAGCGCGCGCAAGCCGGCCTCGCGGTTGCGCCACTCTTCCCGGACCTTGACCCGCAGTTCGAGGTAGACCGGTTCATCCAGGAAGGCCTCGATCTCCTGCCGGGCCCGCGTGCCCACGGCTTTCAGGGCCCGCCCCCCCTTCCCCAGCAGAATCGGTCGCTGCGATTCCCGTTCGACGACGATCTGCACCTCGATGAAGGTCTTGCGCCCCTCGACCCGGCGGAACTGCTCCACCCGGGTGGCGGGGGCATAGGGAATCTCGCGACCGAAGCGGTGAAAGATGACTTCACGGACCAGTTCGGCCACGAAGAAGCGCTCGGGGTGCTCGGTGATGACGTCGGGGGGATACAGAGGCGGTCCGGGGGGCAGACAGGCGATGACCTCGACCAGGAGCGCGTCGAGACCGTCGTGCTTCAGGGCGCTGATCGGCACCACGGCCGCGAAGGAGTACCGGGCGGCGTCGTCGATCAGGGGCAACAGGCGGCTCTTTTCGACCCGATCGACCTTGTTGGGAGCCAGCACGACCGGGATGTCCCGCTCCACGGCGTCCAGAGCGTCGGCTATTTGAGCCTCGAGTCCGTCGCTCAATCCCCGGGGGGCGTCGAGCAGCAGGAGCAGGACATCGGCCCCCGCGATGGCCGTCACGGCCTGCCGGCGCATGACCGCCTGCAGGCGGTAGCGCGGATCGAGCAGGCCGGGCGTGTCCACCAGGACGGCCTGGTAATCCTCGCCGTTCAGGATGCCCAGCACATTGCGGCGGGTGGACTGCGGCCGGGGAGCGATGATGGACAGCTTGAGGCCCATCAGGGCGTTGAGGAGAGTCGATTTGCCGACGTTGGGGATCCCGGCGATCGCCACGTAGCCGCAGCGGTGCTGCGGTTCGGGATCACTCACGAGGCGCCGTCGTCCTCCAGCTCGTCGAGGTCGAACAGGTCGTCGGTCAGGCACAGGGCGATGCCCGAGAGCATGACTTCGGGACCCAGGCGGGTGAAGTCGCCGCTCAGCATGCCGGTGTCGACGTTGGCGTACAGCGAGCAGGCCGCCTCGCGCTCGATGGTCAGCCCGCTCATGTGATCGTCCCGCTCGGCCACGAAGGTCACCTCTCCGAGCAGGGTGCTGATCACATAGCCGGTCACGAAGTGGAGCTGCAGGTGAGTGCTGTGCGTATAGACGCTGACCAGGGATCCGCTTTCTTCGCCGATCTTGATCTCGGGATAGATCTCGATCCTGATGTGCCGCTCGTGTTCGTTGTCGTCGAGCAGCAGGGTCCAGTGGTCGGCTTCCTGCCGGGCTTCCACCCCCAGGATGTCGGCGATGCGCTCTATGTCTTCTGAACCGAGTGTGCGATGCATTCTCAACCCACCAGTGAAGCGACAATCCACATGGACAGACCCGAGAGAACCGGGATGCCGAAGTTGTCGTCGAGAGTACCGATACCGAACAGCTCGACGACGGTGGCGACGACGGCTCCGAACAGGCCGGCGGTGACGGGCACACCCGGCACCACTACCCCAATGATACTACAGCAGACCAGGCAGGCCAACGTTCCCTCGTAGGTCTTTCCCGGCGTCAGCGGATGCCGGCCCCAGCGCCGCCCCACCAGGGCGGCGGCCGTATCGCCGACGGTCAGGAAAAGCAGGGCCGCAACGGCGATCGGCACGGTGAAGAGCACGATGCAGACCAGGGCCGCCAGGCACATGTAGCTCGATCCGGTCAGCTCGTGGGCTTCGTGAGGCCGCAGAGCGCCTCCGAACTGCTTTTCGAAGAAAACCTTGACGGCCGGTATGCGCAGCCGGGCGACATCGACCGCTATGGCCACGATCAGAGCCGTGGCGACCACGATCGTACCGGCTTCCGGGCCCAGGACGAAAAGCGAAATCGGCAACAGACTGGCACCGAGGTGAATCGCCTTGCGCTCGACCTCGTTGCGCAGGACGACGTTCACCGCCCGCCTCCGGGCTGCAGCCGCAGATGATAGACCTTCTCGCGGTAAGTGTACGAAGAATAGGTCGGTTCCACCGTTACCTCGACCCAGATCAGAGGCCGATCCTGCGTCAGCTCGTAGCTGTCGCTGCGCTGTCCGACAGTACGAAAACGGCGCCGGGAGAGTTCCTCCAGGCCTCCTCCCCGGTAGCGGACCCTCACCGTCAGGTACGCGTATTCGGTCAGATGGTAAGCCAGTCGCAGGGTCGCTCCCTCCTGCACGGCTTGCAGCTCGGCGACGTCGGCACCGACCCAGTAGTACTGGGCGCTGCGTGTCTCGGCGACGAACATCTGCCCGAAACGGGGCCAGATGTCCAGGCCCCGGGGGCCCTCGAATTCCTTCCGGCCCCGGCCCCGGCGGCCGAAGGTGGCCAGGTGGTTCAGGTTGCGATCGAACTTGTGCAGGCAGTGACCGTGCCGGTCGGTGACCCAGAGATTGGCGTAGAAATCCACCGTCATGTATGCCGCCCGCATGGTGCTGCGGCCCACATCGGCGGCTGTGACCCGAGCCGCGATTTCTCCGTCGGGATCGAGCTTGACGATCTCCTCGCCGCTGCGGCCGGCAACGAACAGAGCGTATTCGCGGAAGTACGACCAGCGGTCTTCGGGATGAGCCAGGGCGATTGCGCCCGGCTCGCCGAGCCTGTCGCCGAGATCGATCAGGTCGAGTGTCTCGCCCGTCAGGCTCTGCCGGACGAGCCGCGACCGGCCGGTGTCGGAAATCCAGACCGAGCCGTCGGGGACCAGAGCGACATCGTAGGGGGCGGCGAAACTGTCGCCCGGGGCGGCTGCGGTCAGGTAGGTGATATGGCTGAGGATGCGGCCGTTGTTGAACAGGACTGCAATGCGGTCATTGCCGGTATCGGCTACCACCAGGTTACCGACCGGGTCGGCATCGATTCCGTGCGGACTGCGGAACTGCCCGATCCCCCTGCCCCGCGAACCGTAGAGTCCGAGGGAGACCATACTGGTGTTGTAGATGATTTCCCCCCGGCCCGAGTTGACGCCGTAGACCGTGACCTCGTCGTCATCCGCCTCATCCCCGGGATCGTCCCAGGCGTCCAGAACGGTGACGGCGATACCCTGCGGGTTGTCGAAGCTGGTCCGGCCGCCGAGCAGGAGCCGCAGATAGGTCTCTTCGCCTTTCTGTATGCCCCAGACATGGAGCCAGGTGGGAAAGACCAGGGTCATCGGTTCGTCGGGTTTGATCTGCTCGAGCACCCCCGTACGCCGCAGGGATTCCTGCTGAGCCATGACCGGCCGGGCGCACAGGCACACCGGGGCTGCGAGGAGCACTACCGCCAGTCCGGGCAGCAGAGAGTTCAGGCTCGTGCGTTCTCGCCCGCGTTCCACTCCCCGCTCCTATCTGATGACCGAAAACTGCAGGGACCGGGTGGTCCCGTCGTGTGTACCCAGGAGCAGATAGACACCGGCGGCGGCTTCGTTGCCCTGCTCGTCTCGACCGTCCCAGCCGAGGCCGAGATCGTCTGTGAATGTCGAGCCGGCTTCGAGCGCTGTAAATGTGTGCGACCAGATCAGGGCCCCGCTCAGGGCGCGGATTTCAAGTTTCACATGCCCCACAGTGGTCGTATCGAAGGCGAAGTACATCGTCTCGTCATCCCCGGGACGGAAGGGATTGGGGTAATTCTGGCGCAGGACGAAGGCGCTTCCGGAGGCCGACGCCGAGACCACACCGGCCCCCTGCCCCGCTTCGAACACCGCCGAGCGGTTCAGAGGCGAACCGGTCGAAAGACTGAAATTGTCTCCGGCGAACGACCACCGGATGATGTTGTTCCAGGTGCCGGTATCGAACAGTTCGATACCGGTTCCCTCGCCGGGTTCGGCGTCAACGCGGGTCCGGGTGGCGACCGACCCCAGCTGGCCGCCGGAGGCCTCGCCGGCGATGCCCACTCCCCATTCGGCCTGCTGGCTCGGATCGAGGCGCAGAGCCACCCCGCCGGAGGTGGTAGCTGACGGTGAACGGTAATACCGGGTCGCCAGAGCCGGCAGGGTCAGATCGAGGGATATCAGATCCTGGCTCTGGATCGCAACTTCAGAGAAGGTCGCTCCCTCCTCATAGTAAGAGCCGGGGATCGCCCGGTCGCCGGTGTGCAGCATCCATTCGGTGAAGGTCGCGTAGGTGTCGATCAGGTCGGTCCCCTGGTTCTGCAGGTAGACCCGATGGGCTTCGATCGGATCGGCCGGTTCAGTGGCCATCACGGTCCAGATGTCCCGGACCGCGTCGGCTCCGAAAAGACCGTCCAGCATGAGCGTCCAGACCACGCTCCCATACATGTGCAGGGGGTATGTGGAGGAGTATTCGGTTAATGTAAGCTGCGGATAATCAAGAAAATAAGGTGTGTAGTTCACGTAATCATTGATGCCGTCGTAGATCTGTTCCTCATGGTAGACAGCCGACGCTTCCGCAAACCAGATATATCGTTGATAGCTTCCCGAGAGCAGGGAATTGTTGTAGGCCAGTTGGAGGGCGTGATTGAACTCGTGGGCGATCGTGACCCGCAGGGAAGCCAGAGGCTCCAGCCCGTACCAGCTCTGCGGGTAATCGTTGTCGAGCACGATATAGGAAGCCGCGGTGTAGGGCGGTATGATCGAATACGGTTCGGTAGGCGCGGTGTAACCGAAATACCCGCCCTGGGCTTCGAGATCGATGAAGTAGACGTCATAGGTGCTGTTGCCGTCATTGACGGGGTACCGCCAGCCGCGGCTGAGGTACCAGGTCCGGACGCTGTCCAGGCAGGCCGCTGCGGTTTCGATGTAATCGGGGATGCCGTCGCCGTCCGAGTCCGCAGTCGGAACGGCGTCGTACTCGTTGTAGGGCGGATTGTTCTGAACCGTATAATGGATCAGGAAGTAGCCCCCGGGACTGGTCCAGGTCTGTTCCTGATAGATCGGAACCCGATTGTCGAAAACCTCCGAGGCGGCTCGCCCCCCTTCGCTCAGGGCGGCCAGAACGGCGCCGAAACCGCACTTGACCGGGCCGCCGCCCGCCGCCTCATGCTGGGCCAGGGTCAGTTCGAGTGCCTGGCCGTGGGTCAGGAGTTCCAGAGCCGGATTGACCTGGGCCCGCGTCCGCCCTGATCCCGGCAGGGCGAGGAGGCCGGCGGAGACAACGACGACCGACGTTCGGATGTGACGACGCAATACCTTCATTCCCCTCCCTCTCCCCTCATCCCGTAGCGGTCCATCTTGCGGTGCAGGGTGCTCGGGTCGATACCGAGGATCTCTGCCGCCGCGGTCTTGATACCCCCGGTCTGCTTCAGCACCCAGGCGATATAGGCCTTCTCGATCGTCTCCAGGGTCGGGGCCTGGTCGCTCTCGGGCAGGGCCCCCATCCTTTCGTCGGGCGGTTCGGTGATCTTGACCGGCAGGTCGACGGTGTCGATCACGGGGCTGTCGGTCATGATGACGGCGTTCTCGACCGCGTTCTCGAGCTCGCGCACATTTCCCGGCCAGGTGTAGGCCGTCAGGGCCGTCAGGGCCGAGTCGGAGAAGGTATACTCTCCGCGTCCGAAAACCATGATGAAGTGTCGGGCCAGCAGGGGGATGTCCTCGCGGCGCTCGCGCAGCGGCGGGATGTGAATCGGGACCACGTTGAGGCGGTAGAAGAGGTCTTCGCGGAAAGTCCCGGTCCCGACCCGCTCTTCGAGCGATGTGTTGGTAGCGGCGATGACACGCACGTCGACCGCGATCGGCCGGGTGTCGCCGACCGGGACGATCTCGCGCTCCTGCAGCACCCGCAGAAGCTTGACCTGGGTCTGCAGGGGGGTTTCGCCGACCTCGTCGAGAAATATGGTGCCCCCGTCGGCGACCTTGAACAGTCCGGCCTTATCCTGCACGGCGCCGGTGAAGGCGCCCTTTTTGTGCCCGAAGAGCTCGGATTCGAGCAGCCCCTCCGGAATCGCCCCGCAGTTGACCGTGACGAAAGGACCTTCGGCGTTGTCCCCGGCTTCGTGCAGGGCCCGGGCGACCAGTTCCTTGCCGGTCCCGCTCTCGCCGGTGATCAGAACCGTGCTCGTGGCCGGTCCGATCCGCCCGATCATCTGCTGCAGTTCGCGGATCGGTTCGCTCTCGCCCAGAATGGCTTCCGAGCCCGACTCGCGGCGGTCGGCGGCACGCAGGTAGGAGTGCTCGGTGAGCAGACGCCGCTGTTCGACCGCCTTTTCGACCCGGACTTTGATCTCCTCGACCTTGAAGGGTTTCATGACATAGTCGGAGGCTCCGAGCTGGACGGCCTGCACGGCAGTCTCCACCGACGCGAAGGCGGTCATCAGGATGACCTGCAGATGGGGATCCGCTTCCTTGAGCTGTTCGAGCAGCTGCACCCCGTCCAGCCCGTCGGGCATTTTGATGTCGGTCAGGACGACGTCGTAGCTGGTCCGGGTGCAGGTATCCAGCGCTTTTTCGGCGCTCTCGGCGGTGTCGACCTCATAGCCCATCCGCTTCAGGGCGATCCCCAGGAATTCGCGCATCGAGCTTTCGTCGTCGACAACCAGAATGCGGGCGCTCATGACTGTCCTCCCCCTCTTTGGAGCAGGATTCTGAAGGTGGAGGTTCCGGCCGCATCGGGTGCGTAGACGATCCGTCCCTCGTGGTTCTCCACGATCCGCTGGGCCACCGAGAGCCCGAGACCCGAACCACCCTGCTTCTTGGTATAGAACGGTTCGAAGACCATCTCCCGTTCTTCGCGCGCTACTCCCATACCATCATCCTGGATCCAGATTTCGACCCGGTCGCTGGTCCCGCCGATCCTTTCCTGCCCGGGTGCCAGACGGATACGCACGCTCCCCGTTTCGATCGCTTCGAGCCCGTTGAGAACGAGGTTGAGGAAAACCTGCTTCATCTGGTCGCTGTCGGCAAGGATGAGTACGTCTTTGTCGACCTCGTGTACAACCGTTTTGCCGGTCGTACACGAGGGATGGGTGCGGGCCAGCTGCACCACATCGTCGAGGACCGGCCCCAGCGGCAGGGGGCGGATGTCGGCGGCCTGCGGACGGCCGTACTCCAGAAAGGTGTCCACGATCCGGTTGATCCGGGCCGATTCGACGATGACCAGGTCGAGCAGGCGGCCGTCTTCGCCCTCGGGTTTGAGGCTCTCGCGCAGAACCTCGGCCGAACCGCTGATGCTGGCAAGGGGATTGCGCAGTTCGTGGGCGATCCCGGCCGCCAGTTCTCCGGTGACGGCCAACCGGTCCTGTCGGCGCATTTTCTCCTCGACGACCTTGGCCTCGGTCAGATCCTGAAAGATGACCACCGCTCCCCGCACGTCCTGACGGTGGCGCAGGGCGGTCGGACTGACCCCCAGCGGCAGGGGTTTTCCGGTGTCGGTACGGATCACGACTTCGTTACGCCGTTCGAAAGGGTTTCCGGCCAGAGTGTTGCTCAACAGGTCGGCCAGCGGCTCGAGACGGTCGGTCAGAACGGCTTCATACCGTCGGCCCTCGGGTTCGGGCCCGGTCAGCTGCAGGATCTCGCGGGCGGCCTCGTTCAGGAAGATGACGGTTCCCTCATCATCGACCGTGAGCAAACCCGATTCCACACTCCCCAGAACGTCGGAAGTGTTGATCCGGAAACGCTCCAGAATGATACCGCTGGTGGTGGCCACCGCGAAGAGTACCAGAGCCGTAAACACCCACTCCCAGACCAGCTGGATACCATCGTTCCCGGAGAAACTGACCGCCGTCTGGTTGTAGATCACACCATAGGGTGCCAGTACTCCGCTGGCGTCCAGAGCGAAGAGCACGCCCAGGGCCAGGGCCGAGAGACTGGCCGCGAACAGACTGCCGCGCAGGTAGAGAAAGGGACCGGCCAGGACGACCGGGAAGAGAAAGACCAGGGCCAGCGAGCTGCTCGAGGCGCCGGTGTAGAAAACCACCATGGTCATGACCAGCACGTCGATGAAGACCTGAACGTAGAGTTGATCCTCGCGCAGGGGGATACCGGCCCGCAGCGGCTGGCTCATCCAGAGACTGGTCAGCAGGTTGGCCAGGATCAGCGCCCCCAGCGGGATGTCGACCACGTACAGGGCGATGTTGCCGTAGTAGCCACGCAGCAGGAAGAATCCGGCCAGGGCCACGAAGAGTACCACCGCCAGACGCAGAACCTGAATGAACCGGATACTGCGGGGGCGCGTCAGGACAGCCATCGTTTCCCCGATCGGTGGGGTCGGGCCGGCGGTCAGCCGACCACCTTCATCATATCGAACATCGGCAGGTACATGGCCATGACCATGCCGCCGATCACCACCCCCAGGTAGACGATGATGAGCGGTTCGATGATCGAGGTCAGGGCTTCGACCGCCGCGTCCACTTCGTCATCGTAATAGTCGGCGATCTTGCCGAGCATCTTGTCCAGCTCGCCGGTCTGTTCGCCCACGTTGACCATCTGCATGACCATTGGCGGAAAGACTTCGGATTCTTCGAGAGGCGCGGTGATCGTTTCCCCCCCGCCGATGCTCGACCGGGCCCCCATCAGAGCGTCTTCGATAATCCGGTTGCCGGCCGTGCGGGCGGTGATCTCGAGCGCTTCGAGGATACTCACTCCCGAGGACAGCAGGGTGCCCAGGGTGCGGGAGAACCGCGCCACCGAACTTTTCTGGACCAGCTCGCCGAACACGGGCAGTTTCAGCTTGATCTGATCGACCACCTGCTCGCCCCTGTCGGTGGCGTAGTACTGCTTGAACAGGAAGTAGGCGCCGACGATGATACCTACGATGATAAGGATATAACTGGCCACAAAATTACTCAGGTTGACCACCAGTTTGGTCGGCCAGGGCAGCGGCACGCCCGAGGATTCGAACATCCCCACGAAATTGGGGATCACGACGATCAGCAGCACCGCCGTGGCCCCCAGGGCCACCGTCAGGACCACCACCGGGTACATCATGGCGCCCTTGATTTTGCGCTTCAGGGCATCGGCTTTCTCCATGTACTCGCTGACGCGCAACAGCACCTCGTCGAGGATTCCCCCCACCTCGCCGGCGGCGACCATGTTGATGAACAGAGAGTTGAAAATGTTCTTGTGCTTGGCCATCGCTTCGGAGAGGGTGGCCCCGGCTTCGACGTCGCCGGTGATCTTCTTCAGGGCGGCGGCAAAGGTGGGATTCTCCTGCTGGGACTGCAGGATGTTCAGGCATTGCACCAGCGGCAGTCCGGCGTCGATCATGGTGGCGAACTGCCGCGAAAAGCCGGTGACCTCGGCCGCCCCGACCTTCTTGGGGCCGAAACCGGGCAGACTCAGTTCGGCCGGCTTCTTCTTGACCTTGGCATCGGTGATCCGGCGGGAGCGGACGATCTGCTGGGCCTGATCCAGATTTTCGGCCTCGATCTCCCCGCTGACCTCTTTACCCCCCCCTGATTTGCCTTCGTAGATGAAGACCGGCACCGATCAGCCCCCCTTCCTCGACTGTTTGGTCGTCGGCCCCATCCCGGAGGTCCCCCCCCGGCTGAGCATTTCCTTGAGTTCCTCCGGTTCGGGACTGCGCAGAAGCGCTTCCTGCGAATCGATGTGGCGTTTCTTGATCAGATCGTAGAGCGACTGGTTCATGGTGCGCATGCCGAATTTGGTCCCGACCTGCATGATGCTGTAAATCTGATGAATTTTGTTGTCCCGGATCAGGGCGCGCACGGCCGGGGTACAGACCAGGATCTCGAGCGCCGCCGTGCGCCCTCCCCCGACCTTGGGCAGGAGCTGCTGGCTGACCACGCCCTCGAGAGTGAGCGAGAGCTGGGTACGCACCTGCTGCTGCTGAGTGGTCGGGAAGACGTCGATCAGACGGTTCATCGTCTGGGCTGCGGAGTTGGTGTGCAAAGTACCGAAGGCGAGGTGACCGGTCTCGGCGATGGTCAGGGCGGCCTCGATCGTCTCGAGGTCGCGCATCTCGCCGATCAGAACCACGTCGGGATCCTGACGCAGGGCGGCCCGCAGGGCGTTGGTGAAGCCCATGGTATCCGAACCGATCTGACGCTGGTTCACCAGCGCCCGCTTGTGATTGTGCACGAACTCGATCGGATCCTCGATGGTCAGGATGTGGACCGGTTCCGCGTTGTTGATCCGGTCGATCATCGCCGCCAGGGTCGTGGACTTGCCCGAACCGGTCGGCCCGGTGATGAGCACCAGCCCGTTGGGGCGTTCGCTGAGTTCCTTTACGATCGGCGGCATGCCCAGTTTCTCGAAGGTAAGGATCTCATAGGGGATGGTCCGGAACACGGCCGCCACCGCTCCCCGCTGCATGAAGACGTTGCCGCGGAATCGGCTCAGGCCCTTGATCCCGAAGGAGAAGTCGAGCTCCATCGTCTCTTCGAAATGCTTCTTCTGCTTCTCGGTCAACACGCTGTAGGCCAGGGCCTGCGTTTCCTCAGCGCCCATCCGCTCGAACTGGGTCATTTCGACCAGGTCGCCGTCAACGCGCATCTGTGGCGCCGTACCGACCGAGATGTGCAGGTCGCTCCCGCGCCGGGAGACCATGTCTTCGAGCAGTGACTTCAGGTTGAGCTGGGCCATGTCACCTCCCTCAATGGCGATCAGATCTCGGTCGTCTCGCGCAGGACCTCGTCGAAGGAGGTGATTCCCTCCTTCATCTTCTGCACCGCATCGCCTCGCAAAGTCAGCATGCCGTCGGCTACGGCGGCTTCCTTGATCTGGATGGTATTGCCCTCGTCGAGGACGATCTGACGCACCCTCGGTGTCATCGGCATGACTTCATAGGCCCCGACCCGGCCCTTGTAGCCGGTGCGGTTGCAGGTCGCGCAGCCTTCGGGGGTGAAGATCTCGGTTCCGATATCCGATTCGGGCAGGTCGAGCATTTCGGCCTGCTCGGGAGTTATTGTGGAGGGTTTCTTGCATTCCTTGCAGAGCCGGCGCAACAGCCGCTGGGCCTGGATGACGTTGATCGAGGAGGCCAGCAGGAAGGGCGCCACACCCATGTCGAGCATCCGGTTGATGGTGCTGGGTGCGTCGTTGGTGTGCAGGGTGCTCAGGACCAGGTGGCCGGTCAGGGCGGCCTTGATGGCGATCTCGGCCGTTTCGAGGTCCCGGATCTCCCCTACCATGATGATGTTGGGATCCTGACGCAGGAAGGAGCGCAGTGCCGCCGCGAAGGTCAGGCCGATCTCGGTGCGTACGTGCACCTGGTTGATGCCGGCCATGTTGTACTCGACCGGGTCTTCGGCGGTCATGATGTTGGTGTCGGGCTCGTTCAGCAGACTCATGGCAGAGTACAGAGTGGTCGACTTTCCCGATCCGGTCGGCCCGGTGACCAGGACCATACCGTAGGGCTGCTGCACCCCGAACATGAAGTCCTTCAGGGCCTTCTCGGTATAGCCCAGCTTGGTCAGGTCGAGGCTGAGATTCCCCGCATCGAGGATCCGCATGACGATCTTCTCGCCGAAGATCACCGGTAGAATGGAAACCCTGAGGTCGACCGCCTTGCCTCCGGTCTTGACCTTGATCCGGCCGTCCTGGGGAACCCGGCGCTCGGAGATGTCCAGATCGGACATGATCTTGATGCGCGAGACTACCGCGGCTTTGAGCCGGAAGGGAATCGGCGACATCTCGATCAACGTGCCGTCGATACGGTAGCGGACCCGGACGGCGCGTTCGTAGGGTTCGATATGGATGTCGGAGGCTCCCCGCCGGATGGCGTCGATGATGATCGAGTCGACCAGGCGGACCAGGGGAGCATCGGAGATGGCGGCCGCGAGGGCCTCGTCGTCCTCTTCCTCCTCCTCTTCGAGGACCTCCAGCTCGGCTCCCTCGAAATCGCGCAGGACGTCCTCCATGGCCTCGACCGCCGCCTCGGTCGGGGCGTAGTGGCCGTCGAGGATGGTCTTGATCGCCGATTCGGCGGCGATGACCGGTTTGACGTTCAATCCGGTCACGAACTTGATCGAATCCAGGACGAAGATGTTCGAGGGATCGGCCGCGGCCACGGTCAGGGTGTTGCCGTTCTTGTCGACCGCCACGACGTTGAACTTGCGGGCCACGTCGGCGGGAATGATGCTCACGACATCGGGATTGAGGTCTTCGGCCGAGAGATCGATGACACCGACGTTGAGTTGCTTGCCCAGGTATTCGAGAATCTGCTGTTCGGTGAGTATTCCCATCGACACCAGGTTGGCGCCCAGTGTGCCCCCCTGCGTCTTCTGATTGCCCAGAGCGTCTTCGAGCTGCTCCTGACTGATGGCACCTGCTTTCAGGAGCATCTGTCCGAGCTTGATCGCCATGCTCGATCCTGCCTCCCCGGTTACCGCAGCAGGATGATGGCCATCAGGACGAGCGCGAAGAGAATCACGAGCCAGGACACCGAACGCGGGCGTATCCGGCGCTGCCGTGAAGACGACGCCCGTTGCAGGGTGACGTGCCGCTCCTGCGCGACGGTCTCCTCGCTCTCGTCGTCTTCGTTCCGGCCGAAACGGAACCGGCGGTCTTCTCTCAGTCGTACCACGATCATTTCATCCTTCAATGATGTGATCGTGTTCAGCCAGACATTGTAGCGGGGCTCACATCAGAGCGATACCCCCAAAAATGTAGCCGGTCAATGCGACAGGCGGGCCCAGAATCATCCAGAACAGGTCGCGAAAACCGGGTACGATCAGCAGGACGAGCAGGATCAGGGCGCCGTAGCGCCCCACCCGCAGGTAGGTTGCGGTGGCCTGCGGGTTCAGAAAACGCAGCAGGATTTTCGATCCGTCCAGCGGTGGCAGGGGGATGAGATTGAACCAGGCCAGGATGATGTTGATGAAAAAGGCGAGAAAAACCATCACCATGAAAATCTCCCCCGCCCCGCTTACCCCGAAGCCCTGAGACCAGCTGCTGAAAGCCGCCAGGAACCGGTCGGCTCCCAGCAGGCGCATGAGAATCCCTGCCGCAAGAGCCTGCAGCAGATTCGACAGGGGCCCCGCCCCGGCGATCCAGAACATGTCGCGCCGGGGGTGGGCCAGATTGCGCGGGTCGACCGGAACCGGACGGGCCCAGCCGAAACGCTGGGTAACGATCAGTACCAGGGTTCCGATCGGATCGAGGTGAGCCAGCGGATTGAGGGTCAGCCGGCCCTGCTCGCGGGCGGTCGGGTCACCCAACCTGTCGGCGGTCCAGGCGTGGGCCCATTCGTGGACCGTCAGAGCCAGCAGGATGGGCGGAAGCAGGATGGGCAGCTGTCGCAGAATGTCGGGCATCGGTCGGGGAAATCCTCCCGGAAATCATTCGGGTGTGGACGACATGTCCTTCAATAAACGTTCGGCCAGCTCCAGAGCTCCCTGCCGGGTGGAATATTCGCCGCGCAGGCGGGCCGAGAGCAGGGTTCGCAGAACGGCGCCGACGACCGGCCCCTCTCGGGCTCCAAGGGCCATGATGTCCTCCCCGGTCAGAAGGGGGTCGGTGGTGCGCAGCTCGTTCTCGAACCAGGCGATCCGGTCCCGCACGCCGGGTTCGGAACCCGAACGCAACAACAGGGCCAGGATGGTTTCGGGTTCGGTATCGGTCAAGGCCCAGAAAATATCGCCGGCCGTAGCGGCGGGTTCGCGCAGTACCCGCAGGCTCGTCTCGCCCCGCCGCGTGGTTTCGAGCGCACAGCGGATCGCCCGCCGCCCGAGATGGTACTCGACCGTCAGCATCTGTGCGGTTTCGGGGCCGGTTGAGCTCATCAGCAGAAGCCAGAGCACGATCCAGGCTTCGGGTCTTCCTTCGACCGGGCGGGTGGAAAGATCGGCGAACCAGTCGAGGAGCCGGTCGAGCTCGTCCACGGCCGGGTTGAACACCTCGTCGGGATAGCACCAGTCCCCGCTGAACAGGGCCGCCCATACTCCGGCCTGCTGCAGCTGTGCGATCGAGTGCCGCGGATCGCGCTCGCTGAGAATGGCCACGATCTCGGCCCGCAGACGTTGGCGGCTGACCTCGTCGAGCAGGCCGCCGGCAACCGCCTCGGTCAGCCAGGTCGAGGTCTGCGGCTCCAGCGTGAAGCGGTACCGGGCCGCGAACCGGATGGCCCGCAGGATGCGGGTCGGATCGTCGCAGAAACTGCCCTCGTGCAGGGCCCGGATCGTTCCCGTAGCCAGATCGTGCCGCCCGCCGCTCGGATCGAGGAACTCCCCGGCCCGATCGGGCCCGAGCCGCACCGCCATGGCGTTGATGGTGAAATCGCGCCGGTGCATGTCGGCCAGGATGTCACCGGCGGCGACCTCGGGCAGAGCGCCGGGCGCGGGGTAACTCTCGCTGCGGGCGGTCGTGACATCGACCTTCACACCCCCGGGTAGGATGACCAGGGCGGTCCAGAACCGGGTGAACTCCTTCACCTCCCCGCCCTCACGGGCGGCAAGGGCGCGGGCGAAGGCGGGGCCGTCCCCTTCCACCACGAGGTCGAGATCGATCGCCCGCCGGCCGAGCAGAACGTCTCTGACCGGACCTCCCACCACCCAGACCCCCGTTCCTTCGGCCTGGGCGCAGCGGGCGGCGGCCCGGGCGGCGGCGCCCGCAGCCGGGCTCAGTCCGGCCTGCAGACGCCGGCCCATGTCCTCGCCGGGGTGCGGCGATCCGGATTCCGGTTCTGGCTTCGGCATGACTCTCAACCCCGGGGGTGAAAGGTGCGGTGGACGTCTTTGAGATAGGAGCGATCGACGCGGGTATAGATCTGGGTCGTGGAGATGTCGGCATGGCCCAGCATCTCCTGCACCGCCCGCAGATCGGCTCCGCCTTCGAGCAGATGGGTGGCGAAGCTGTGACGCAGGGTGTGAGGGGTGCACGCTTTCGCAATCCCCGCTTTGTCGACGTATTTCTTCATGATCTTCCAGAAGCCCATGCGGGAAAGCGGACCTCCCCGGACGTTCAGAAAGAGCGTGTCGGTCGGGGGTGTGGAGCGGCGCAGGCGGTCTCGGGGGCCGTCCAGATAGCGACCGATATAGTCCAGCGCGACCCGGCCGATGGGGATCAGACGTTCTTTGCGTCCCTTGCCGACGATGCGTACGAGCCCTTCGCGCCGGTCGAGATCGGTTACCGTCAGAGCGAGCAGTTCCGAAACCCGCAAGCCGGCGGCGTAGGCGGTCTCGAGCATGGCCCGGTCGCGCAGACCCAGATCGGAGGCCAGATCGGGCCCGTCGAGCAGGGCTTCGACCTCGAAGAAGTCGAGGACCACGGGCAGTTTTTTCCACAGTTTCGGTCGTTCGACCCGAGCCGCCGGGTCGGTGCTGCACACGCCCTCGACCCGCAGGAAGCGATACAGGGTGCGTACGGCCGAGAGGGCCCGCACCACGCTGCGGGGAGCCAGCCCCTCACTCCTGAGCCGGCCGATCCAGGCCTCGACCTGCTCGGCGTCGGCAAGGGCGAGGGTGCTCTCAAGAGCCTCGAGATGAGCCAGCCAGCGCTCGAGGTCGTGCCGGTAGGCGGCAATGGTGTTCGGGGACAGGTCACGCTCGACCGCCAGGTGGTCGAGAAACTGCTCGAGCAGCTGTGCGTCGGTCGCACTCATCCCCGGTCCCCTTCGCCCATGGTGTCCACGATCCGGGCCGCCAGTACCTCGCCGATGCCCCGCACCCCGGCGATCGCCTCGACCCCCGACTGCAGCATCCGCCGCACGCTTCCGAATTCGGCCAGCAGGGCCCGGGCTTTGGCCTCGCCCACTCCCGGTACCTCGGTCAGCAGCGTCACCCGGACGCGCCGGTCGCGGCGGGTGCGGTGATAGCCGAGGGCGAAGCGGTGGACCTCGTCGCGGATCCGCTGCAGCAGGCGCAGGGCGGGCGATTTCCGCCCGAGCGTCTGCGGTCCCTCTACTTCGGGCAGGTAGATCTCCTCGAGCCGTTTCGCCAATCCGATCACGGGCAGGGCGAGACGATCGATACCGAGCGAATCGAGAACGCGCCCGGCGGCTTCGAGCTGGGTCCGTCCGCCGTCGATCAGCAGCAGATCGGGCAGGTTGTCGTCTGTCTCGCCTGTCAGGAGTCGGCGGTAGTGGCGTTCGACGGCCTCGGCGATGCCGGCCGGGTCGTCCCCGCCGCAGGCCCGGCGCAGATTGAACCGCCGGTAGCGGTTCTTGACCGGTTCGCCGTTGTGAAAGCAGACCAGACCGGCGACCGGGTCGCTACCCTGGATGTGGCTGACATCCACCGCTTCGATCAGGTGCGGGGGGCGCGGCAGATCAAGGTCGCTCTGCAGACAGGCGATACCGGCCGGCACGAAATCGTCCCGGCCCTCACGACGGGCGATCATTTCGCGCAGGCGGTAACGGGCGTCGGTCGCAGCCAGTTCCTGTACGGCTGCAGCAGCGCCCTGCCGGGCCTGACGCAGGTTCACCCGCCGGCCCTGTCGCCGGCCGAGAGCTTCGGCAATGACGTCCCGGTCGGCCAGGCTCACCGGCACATACACCGTCGCCGGAATGTGGCTGGCCCGCAGGTAGTGGCGCAGGATGAGCCCGGCGAGGATCTCCTCGTCGACCTCCCCGACCTCCCCGCCCTCCCCCGGACCGGCTCCGGGCAGGGTGAAGGTATAGACCTCGCGGCCGAGCAGACGGCCCTCCCTGACCTGCGAGATGAGCCCGAGCCCCGCGGTGCCCGAAACCGCCGGGGTCACGACATCGAAGTCGACCCGTTTCTCGGACACCACCCGCTGGCGCTGGGTGGCCTTGCGCACGGCGGTGATACGGTCGCGCAGCCGGGCGGCGTGTTCGTAACGGTGGTCGGCGGCAGCGGCCTGCATGTCGCATTCGAGTTCGTCGAGGAGCTCGCCGGTACGTCCCCGCAGGAAGAGACGGACCTCGGCTACCAGAGCGAGATATTCGGACCGGCTCACCCGGTCGGTGCAGGGGGCGACGCAGCGGCCGATATGATACTCGAGGCATTCGCGGGCGTTCGGATCGCGGAAGGGAATCTCGTACGAGCAGGTCCGCAGGGGAAAGATGGCGAGCAGGGAATCGAGCATGCTCTCCATGGCCGACGCGCTCGTATAGGGACCGAAATAGGTCGCGCCGTCGTCGTCCACCTCGCGGGTTTTGAATACCCGCGGGTACTCCTCCTCGGTCAGTTTCAGGTAGGGATACCTCTTGTCGTCTTTCAGATCGATGTTGAAACGGGGCCGGTGCTCCTTGATGAGAGTCTGTTCCAGGATCAGGGCTTCGGCCTCGCTCCCGCAGGGAATGAAATCGAAACCCCGCACCTGTTCGGCGATCGGCCCGGCCCATGGCGAGGCCGAAGCGCCGGTGAGGTGGGAGCGCAACCGGGCCCGCAGATCGACCGCCTTGCCGATATAGATGATCCGCTCACGGCGGTCGGTCAGCAGGTAGACCCCGGTCCGGCGCGGTACCCGTGTGAGCCGGTCCCTGAGATTTTCGGTCATGGCCCGGGTCCTGCAGGAGCCCTCATGATCGTGTGCGCGCTTCGCGCATGACCCGGTTGAAGACAGAGGCGTACATCAGACCGCTGGCGATGATGAGGGCCGTGCCGATCCAGACCAGGATCTGACCGATCGCGATCAGCTGCATGGTATAGGCCACCATGACGGCCAGCAGGACCGCGGTGGTGACTTTGCCCAGCATATTGCTCGGCATCACCAGGTCGCGGTTCAGAAACAGCAGGTAGGAGACGGTGAGGATGACGAAGTCGCGCCCGATATACAGGACGACGAACCAGAGCGGCAGATCGCGCAGCAGTACCAGGACCACGCCGAGGGCGCCGACGAAGATTTTGTCCGCGACCGGATCGATGATCTTGCCCAACTGGCTGATCTCGTTCCGGCGACGGGCCACGAGACCGTCGAAGAAATCGGTCAGGGCCGCCACGACCAGAAGCACCAGAGCGGCGGCATCGCAGCCGGGCCGGTTCTGCAGCAGCAGCAGAACGATGAACGGAACCAGCAGAATACGAACGAAAGAAAGCAGATTGGCCAGCGTGAATACCCGCTCGGTCTCGAGCAGCTCCCGGCGCCGCTGACGGCGTCCGGCGGAATCGCGGATCAGGTCGCGGGTGTCGCCCAGGGTCTGCTTCATTGCGTCCCGTCCTCAGCTGCAGTGTGATCCAGAAGCCGGCGGGCGTGCTCGAGCCCGTCCTCGCCCCCCGCTTCGCCGCTCATCAGGACCGCCAGGGCCTCGCTGCGGGCCTCGCCGCTCAGATTCCGTATGCGGACCTGCGCGCCCGTTTCGTCGAGGTCTTTCTCGACCAGCAGGTGCCGGTGACCGCGGCGGGCGATCTGCGGCAGATGAGTGATGGCAAGTACCTGGTGCGCCTCGGCCAGGGCTTCGAGTTTCTGGCCGACGCAGTCGGCGGTCCGGCCCCCTATGCCGCTGTCGATCTCGTCGAAAACAAGCGTTGGAATCCGTGAGGCGCCGCCGAAAACGCTTTTCAAGGCCAACATTATACGGCTGATCTCACCACCGGACGCAACCTTCGGCAGACCCAGCAGGGGTGCCTTCGGATCGGTCGCGAGCTGGAATTCGATGCGGTCGATGCCGTGAACAGCGGCCTCGTATCGCCCGCCTTCGGGATCCCCGATGAGCCCTGCGGGGCTTTCGCGCCGTTCCCGGGCGACGGCGAACCGGGCCTCGGGCATGGCCAGATCGCGCAGCTGTCCGGCGACCGCGGCTTCGAATTTCCCGGCTGCGTCGTCCCGCTCCCGGCTCAGGTCCAGGGCGGCGACCGACAGCTCGGCGGTGAGACGTTCCAGCTCCTTTTCACGCCCGGCCAGATCTGTTTCGACCGCAAGGCCTTCGTTGAGAACGTCCTGCAGCTCTTCGCGCCGGGCCAGCAGAGCGGCTTCGCTGCCGCCGTATTTACGGGTCAGGCCGATGAGAGCCGAAAGCCGGTCGCGGAGACGGTCGCAGCGCTGCTGGTCGAAATCGAAGGCGTCGAGGTAGCGCCGCAGGGCGAGAACGCCCTCGTCGAGGGCCAGTCGGGCCTCCTCGAAGAGCGAGCCGGCTTCGTTCAGACGTTCGTCGAGAGCGGCCATGCGGACCAGTTCGCGGGCGGCGGTATTCAGTTCGGCGTTCAGCGGCTCCTCGCCTTCGGCGAAACGATCGATCAGATCGTGGAGGGCGGTTGCAATCCGTTCGGCGTTTTCGAGCCGGCGGACCTCCCGTTCCAGGTTGTCGATCTCCCCCGCCTGCGGGTCCAGGGCGTCGATTTCCGTCAGCTGAAAGGCCGTCAGCTCCCGTTTCTCGGCCAGTTCACGATTGCGCCGGCGCAGATCATCCAGTTCGCCCGAGGCCGCTTTATGGGCTGCCAGGAGTCCGTCGTAGGTGTCGCGCAGCGGATCCAGCCCGGCCCAGGCATCGAGGAGCAGAACGTGACGTGCGGGCCTGATCAGGGATTGATGTTCGTGCTGGCCGTGCAGGTCGACCAGCTCGTCGCCGAGCGAGCGCAGGACTCCCACCGTGACGGCGGTGTCGTTCACGAAGGCCCGGCTGCGCCCGTCGGCACCGATTTCGCGGCGGATCAGGAGCGTGTTTTCCTCCGCGGTCAAACCGGATTCTTCGAGCCGGGCCAACAGCGGCGAATCGGGATCGAGTTCGAACAGAGCCTCGACGTGGGCCCGATCCGCCCCCGCCCGCACCAGATCGCTGCTGGCCCGTTCGCCCAGCAGCAGTTGCAGCGCCCCGACCAGGACCGATTTTCCCGCTCCGGTCTCGCCGGTCAGGATCGTCAGCCGGGAATCGAGTTCGAGAGCGGCTTCCTCGATGACGGCGATATTCCTGACGTGCAGTGAGCGCAACATAAGAACTCAATATATCCGACGCCCGACGCCCGCTGCAGAGGAAAGCGCCGCCCGGTCGCGTTCTCCCACCCGGAACTGCAGGGCTTCACCGATCTGCTCCGCCCCCACCCTGTCGCTGCCGGCCAGGTCTGCGAGGGTCCAGGCGACCTTGAGCAGGCGATGGTACGTCCGGGCCGAAAGCCCGTAGCTGACGACCGCCGTTTTGAGCATGCGCCGGCCCGCTTCGTCGGGGGGCGGCAGGTGTCTGAGTCCGGCCGGTGTGAGGGCTGCATTGACCGGCGGGACACCGCTCATGACGGCGTTGGACGGACATTCGCTCAGCCTTTCGGCGGCCCGGCGTCGAGCCTCGACGACCCGCCCGTTGACCCGGTTCGAGGGTTCCCCCGAGCCGCTGTCGAGAGCCTCGACCTCGACCGGCGGGACGTCGACGTGGAGATCGATGCGGTCGAGCAGAGGTCCGGAGAGCCGGCTGCGGTAGCGATGAATCTGAAAGGGGGTACAGGTGCACTCCCGGCCGGGATGACCGAGGAAACCGCAGGGACAGGGATTGGCGGCCGCCGCCAGCATGAAACGCGAGGGGAAGGCGATGGCGTGAGCGTTGCGGACGATCAGAACCCGCCCCTCTTCGAGCGGCTGGCGGAGCACGTCGAGAACCCGACCGCTGAACTCGGGGAGTTCGTCGAGGAAGAGAATCCCGTTGTGCGCCAGACTGATTTCCCCCGGCCGGGGCACCGAGCCTCCTCCGGCCAGGGCCGCGGCCGTGATGGTGTGGTGGGGCGCCCGGAACGGAGGGCGGGTGATCAGGGGGGAGGCGGGATCGAGCAGGCCGGCCACGCTCCAGATCTTGGTGGTCTCCATCGCTTCGGCGGGCCCGAGCGGGGGCAGGATCGAGGGCAGGCGCTGGGCCAGCATGCTCTTGCCCGCTCCCGGCGGTCCGAGGAGCAGGAAGCTGTGCCCCCCGGCGGCCGCTATTTCGAGCGCCCGCCGGGCCAGGATCTGACCGCTGACATCGCGCAGGTCGGGCAGAACCGGTTCTCGGCCGCGGTCCCCGTCTGATTCGCAGCCGGGCAGCTCGCCGGTACCGTTCATGAACTCGGCGGCCTGACGAAGGTGCCGGGCCGAGCGTACCTCGAGCCCCTCGACCAGGGAGGCCTCCCGGGCATTGCCGCCCGCCACGATGAGTCCCTCCAGGCCCGCCTCGCGGCAGGCCAGAGCCATCGGGAAGATCCCCGGGATGGGATGGATTTCCCCATCCAGGCTGAGTTCTCCGGCCAGGCCCCAGCCCGCGAAACGGTCCTGGGCGATGTGCCCGAGGGCGCCGAGAATGGCCACGGCCAGCGGCAGGTCGAAACCGCTCCCCTCCTTGCGCCGGTCGGCCGGAGCCAGATTGGCGGTGATCTTGCGCAGGGGCAGAACGTAACCGGCGTTGCGGATCGCCGAGGACACCCTGACCCGGCTCTCCCGGACCGCCCCTTCGGCCAGACCGACCAGCAGAAAGGCGGGCAGACCCTGGGTGATATCCACTTCTACCCGCACGATATGTCCGTCGATGCCCATCACGCCGGCGGTCATGGTTGCGGCCATCATTGTTCTCTCTCCTTTTGCCGGGGGCTCGACCTTTCGGCTGGAGGACCTGCCGTGCCGACTCTATCCTTGGATCTCATGACGTTTTCGCTCGCGCATCCGGCCGGCGCCCTGACGCTGCTTCTGGCCCTGTTCTGGGGCGGGCTGGCATACACCTTTGCCCGGGCCGCCCGTCGGGCCCTCCGGCAGCCGGACACTCCCGACCCCGGTCTTCCCCGGCCGGCGGTCAGCGTCGTCATCGCCGCCCGCAACGAAGCCGACACCATCGGCGGACTGCTCCGCAGTCTGCTCGCCGTCGACTGGCCCCGCGACCGGCTCGAAATCATCGTCGCCGACGATCGCTCCACCGACGCGACCGCCGCCGAAATCGACGCGGTCGCCGCTGAATCCGGCGGTATCGTGCGCCGGCTCGCGATAGATCGCGTGCCGGCCGGATGGACCCCGAAGAAGTGGGCCCTGCAGACGGCCGTCGACTCGGCCGGTGGCGAGATCGTTTTGACCACCGATGCCGACTGTCGGGTGGGCCCGGAGTGGATCGAACGCCTGACGGCTCCGCTGCGCCGGGCCGACGGGCCCGAATTGTGCGGCGGACCGGTCGACTATGCGGGGGCCGTGGCCTGGCGCTGGCCGAAGCGTCTGCTGCGCGTCGAATTTTTTTCGCTCTCGGTCACCGCCGCCGGTTCGCTGGCGGCCGGCCTGCCGCTGGTGATCTCGGCCCAGAACATGGCTTTCACGCGCGATCTCTTCAGACGCTGCGGGGGGTACGAACCGCACGCCGCGATTCCCTCGGGAGACGATGTCTTCCTGCTCTTCGCAGCCGATGCGGCCGGGATCGGGACCGGATACGTGCTCGAGCCCGGGGCGGTCGTCACCACCCGCGCGCCTGCCTCCTGGGCCGAGTTTTATCATCAGCGCACCCGCTGGGCGTCCAAGGGCCTGCGCTACCCCCGCCGACCCCGGCTCGTCAGCGCCCTGGTCTGGCTCGTGAACGCCTCGCTCCTGCTCTCGGTCGCCGCGGCCGCGCTCGGTTGCGGTGCCCTCTGGCCGTGGGCGGCGGCCGGGCTGGTCCTCAAAGGGCTGGGCGAGATCGCTCTGCTCCGGCTCACAAAGCGGTTCGGCCTGAAACATCTCGGCATCGACTACCTCACCGGGGTTCCACTCCACCTGATATACGTGACCCTTTTCGGGGCGGTGGGAGCGCTCGGTCTCTTCCGCTGGAAGGAGAGCACCTGAACCGGGCGGCATGAACGGTCTCTTTCCCGGGGGACGGGGCATGGGGGGGCCCATCGGGGGAAGGCGAGTATAACAGCTAGCTGCGACGTTTCACAGCATACGATCAGAGCGGTTCGGACGGGTACCCGCTCCGGCGCCGGCCGATCCGCCAGTGCCGGAAATAGGGAACGATGGTCACGAGAAGCAGGGGGTGACGGCGCACGGCGGCGCTGACGGCCGTATACAGCCGTCGCTTTTCGGTCGGCCGGGCTTCGAGCTCGGTGACCAGGGCTTCGCGGGTTTCATCGGACAGACGGGTGATGATGTCAGCCAGGCGGTAATGATCGGCATGCAGTCGGCCCAGCATCCGCCGCCATCGCCGGTCGTAACGCCGCAGGTAGCGGGCTTCGGTGCGATCGCAGCGGCAGGCAGCGGCGGCTATGGTGCCGGCCAGCAGCCCGGCCCGCATGCCGCTCGATATCCCGGCTCCGCTCAGGGGATTGATCTGATGAGCGGCGTCACCGGCCAGAAGCAGCCCGTCGGCGCTGATGCGCTCCAGAGTGGGCGCGATGATCACTCCCCCGCCCGTCTCGCCGCATCGTACGGCCTCGGGGAAACGCTCCGCCACCCAGCGGTCGAGATGCTCCTTCGCGCTCAGACTCCCGCTTGAACGGTGACGGACGACCCCGAGACCGACATTGGCCTCTCCCCCGCCCCGGGGGAAGACCCAGCCGTAACCGCCGGGTGCGATCCGGTCCCCATACGCCAGTTCGATCGTATCGGCGGGTACATCGAGGTTCCCGAGACAGTACTGATGGCACGATTCCATCAAGGCCGGCGGCACACCCGTATCCAGCCCCCCCCAGCGTCCGACCCGGCTCACGATGCCGTCGGCGCCGATCACGATCCGGGCCGCGATCGGGTGTTCGGTACCGTCGTGACGAACCCTGACCACCCACCGGCCGCCGCTGCGTTCCATGCCCGCCGCCCGTGCTCCGGTCACGACCCGGGCTCCGGCGCCGGCCGCCCGCTCGGCCAGGGCTGGATCGAAGCGGCTGCGGTCGAGGATATACCCCTCCAGCTCGCTGGCCATGGTCACGCCCCTGCCCGACGGCCCGGAGAGTCGGACGAACCGGATGCGGTTGCGCACCAGTTCGGGGTCGGGCGTTCCGAGGAAGGCGCGGTAGGCCCGGGCACTCACGCCTTCGGCGCAGCGGACCGGGAGCCCGATCGCTTCGTCTTCCTCGATCAGGCAGGTGTCGGCCCCGACGTCGGCGGCGGACCGGGCCGCGCACGATCCGGCCGGTCCGGCGCCGATGACCAGCACATCGCACCGGTCAGGGAGGGCAGCCTCGGTTGCCTTCAAGGGCGTCCTTTCCCAGTTCGGGTTCGGGCTCGACCGGATACGAGCCGCTGAAGCAGGCGTGGCACATCGGACCGGGGCGCTCCACGGCCGCGAGCATGCCCTCCAGGCTCAGATAGCCCAGCGAATCGGCGCCGATATGCTTGCGGATCTCCTCGATACTCAGACGGGCGCCGATCAGCTCGGAGCGGGTCGGGATATCGACGCCGTAAAAACAGGGCCAGGCCACCGGTGGACAGGTCACCCGCATGTGCACCTCGCGGGCGCCGGCCGCCCGGATCAGACGCAGCAGCTTGCGGCTGGTCGTGCCCCGCACGATCGAGTCGTCAACGACCACGACCCGCTTGCCGTCGAGCACCCCACCGACCGGGTTGAACTTGACCCGCACGTCGTGATCGCGCTGTTCGGGCCCCGGCTGGATGAAGGTGCGCCCGACGTAGTGGTTGCGGATCAGGCCGAGTTCGAAAGGCAGGCCCGATTCGCGGGCATACCCGAGAGCGGCCGTGTTCGAGGAGTCGGGCACGGCGATCACGATGTCGGCTTCGGCCGGGTGCTCGCGGGCCAGATTGCGTCCCAGGCCGCGCCTGACCTTGTCGACCTTTTCGCCGTAGATGCGCGAGTCGGGCCGGGAGAAGTAGACGAATTCGAAAATGCAGGGATGGGTCTCGGGTGCGGCCGGCAAGCGGTGCGAGCACAACTCGCCGTCGCGGATCACGATCATCTCCCCCGGTTCGACATCGCGCTCGAAACGGCCGCCGACGATGTCGAAGGCGCAGGTCTCGCTGGCCACCAGCCAGCTCGACCCGAGCCGGCCCAGGCAGAGCGGTCTGATGCCCAGCGGATCGCGGGCCGCGATCAGGGCGTTCTCGGTGACGAAGAGCAGACACCAGGCGCCCTGCACCTGCTCCAGAGCCTCTATGATCCTGGCCTCCAGATGCGGCGCCCGGGAGCGGGCCACGAGGTGAAGGATGAGTTCGGTGTCCATGGTGGTCTGAAAGATCGCCCCCTCCTCCTCCAGGGCGGCTCTGAGGGAAGGGGTGTTGGTGAGGTTGCCGTTGTGGGCCAGGGCCAGCGAACCCGACCGGCTGGTACTGCGGATCGGCTGGGTATTGGCTGTATGCGGCGAACCCGTTGTCGAGTACCGGGTGTGACCGATCGCCAGATGACCGGCCAGACCGGCGATCCGCTCAGGCCGGAAGACGTCGTTGACCAGTCCGAGAGCCTTGTAGAGGTGGGTGGTCTCGCCGTCGGCCGAGCAGATCCCGGCCGCTTCCTGACCGCGGTGCTGCAGGCTGTAGAGACCCAGATAGGTCAGGTAGGCGGCTTCGGGGTGGCCGGCGACTCCGGCCAGGGCGCAGAAGTGGCGGAGCTCGTCGCCGGCCATGGATCAATCTCCCTCGTCTGCGGTCCGCTTCCGTTTCGCCGGACCGGCGTCGGATTCCTCGACCGGCAGCAGATCGAGCTGGCGGGCGATCCGGTCGGCCCGCACGACCTGCACTCTCAGGGTGTCGCCCAGCCGGTAGATGCGTCTCGAGCGCCGGCCCACCAGCCGGTATTTCTCTTCTTCGTACTCGTAGTAATCGTCGCCGAGGGCCGAGACGTGGATCAAGCCGTCGACCAGGAATTCCTGCAGCTGCACGAAGAGGCCGAAGTTGGTGACACCCGTGACGATCCCTTCATACTCCTCGCCGAGCTTGTCCTCCATGAAGGCGATCTGTTTCAGCTTGACCGATTCCCGCTCCACGTCCATGGCGATCCGTTCCCGCTCGCTGGCCTGTTCGGCGGTCTCGTCGAGCCAGGCCTCCAGATCGGACAGCTCGGCCCGCACCGGCGCCCGGTGGTGGTAGCGTTTGAGCAGGCGGTGCACGATGAGGTCGGGATAACGGCGGATCGGCGAGGTGAAGTGAGTGTAGGCCCGGCTGGCCAGGCCGAAGTGGCCGTCGTTGCGGGTGCAGTAGAGAGCCTGCTTCATGTGCCGGAGCATGGCGATATTGAGCAGTTGTTCGATCGGGCGACCCTCGATTTTCTGCAGCAGGGTGTTCAGTGCCCGCGACACGCTTCCCTGTCCTTTTCCGATCGGATAGCCCATCGTCTTCGTGAAGTGGGCGAATTCCTCGAGTTGCAGGGGATCGGGTTCCTCGTGGACGCGGTAGATGAAGGGGAGCATCAGTCCGGCGGCATACCGGGCCACCGCCTCGTTGGCCAGGATCATGAATTCCTCGACCAGGCGGTGGCTGGCCAGGCGGGGTCGGGCCCGGAGCGAAATCGGCACGCCGTGCGAATCGAGTTCGACCAGCGGTTCGGGCAGATCGAAATCGATCGTTCCCCGTTCAACCCGTCTGCGGGCCAGGGCCTCGGCTATCGGGGCCATCGCCTGCAGGGCCCGGACCACAGAGTCATCGATTCCTGCTGAGGGATTCCCCTCGATGATCGCCTGGGCTTCTTCATAGCTGAGTCGGGCCCGGGAGCGGATGATCGACTCCCTCAGCTCGCTTCCCACCGGACGCCCGTCGTGGTCCAGATCGATGAAGCAGGAGAAGGCGAGTTTCTCTTCGTCGGGACGCAGGCTGCAGGCTCCGGCCGACAGAGCTTCGGGGAGCATCGGGATGACCCGGTCGACCAGGTAGACGCTGGTGCCCCGGTGCCAGGCTTCGGCGTCCAGACGGCTTCCCTCGACGACATAAAAGGAGACATCGGCGATGTGCACCCCGATCCGCCAGCCCGAGGGCCGGGATTCGATCGAGACGGCATCGTCGAAGTCCTTCGCATCGGCGGGATCGATCGTGAAGATCGTTTCCGAACGCAGGTCGAGCCGTTCGTCCAGGTCCTGGTCGACGGGCCTGGCCGCCGCCTTACGGGCCTCGGCTTCGATCTCGTCCTCGAAGGAGAGCGGCAGACCCGCCTCCTCGGCGATCAGGGTGACCTCGGCTCTGGGATCTTCGGGTACGAGCCAGTTCTCTCCCTTTTCGGTCAGCGCATAACGGGCCCCTTTGAGACGCCGGATCCGTCCGGCGTCGAGCAGCTCGCGCAGAGCCGCCTTGAAGCGGGCGAACTGCCGCCGGCGCAGGGCGAGCAGGGTGAAGAGTTCCTGCTCGCGCAGGGGGTGGCCCGCTTCACCGAGCAGGCGGGCGATATCTTTTCCAATCGTGTTTTCAGGCATACTCCCAAGATAGGGCTTCATCCGACCCGCGGGAGTCCGAATACCGTCCGGGGGGTGTTGCAGTCGGTTCGGGGTCACGGTACGATCATCTCCCGTTTCCCCGTACCGTGCCGAGAGGACATGATGCGATGATCACTGCCTGTCGCCGCTTTATCGCCCCCACCCTGCCGCTTCTGCTCCTCGCCTGTATGCCGCTGACGGCGCCGGCTCAAACCGGTTTCGCCGGCGCCACCGGCGGGCGCACCGAACTGCCCAAAGTACTCCCCCTGCGCCAGCGCGACGCCGTCATCGACCGCTGGCTGCGCATCCGCCTCGAGACCGTTCTGCCCGAGATCATGCGGCGTGAAGGCTTCGACATGTGGATCGTCGACAACCGCGAGTACAACGAGGATCCGGTCTTCTTCACTCTCATGCCGGGGGTGACCACCGCGGCGCGCCGGCGCACCATCCTGGTTTTTTACGATCCCGGGCCGGGCCGGCCCGTGGAGCGCTTGGCGGTCAGCCGTTACGGGATCGGGGAGTGGTATCGGGGAATGTGGGATCCCGAAGCAGAACCCGATCAGTACCGGGCCCTGGCCCGGATCATCGAAGAGCGCGATCC
>Ga0180432_10002316_pt1 | contig 28697 bp, 23 predicted proteins | sample SS_ome_10_FD_132414 | JGI IMG/M metagenome (GOLD analysis project Ga0180432, IMG submission 132414) | Hypersaline lake sediment archaeal communities from the Salton Sea, California, USA - SS_1_MS_2 metaG | ecosystem: Environmental > Aquatic > Non-marine Saline and Alkaline > Hypersaline >... | reverse complement strand
TTTATCTTCCACCCTACCCCTATCATCTCTCAACCTTCACCCCTGGCCTATCACCCACCACTCCTCAACTCCCACCTTTAACCCCTCACCACCCATCATTAAGCTTGCTGCTGCTCTTTGTTTCAAGACATATTATACCCACCACGTCTTTATATCACTTTTTCCCGGCCAAGCCGATTCCCCCAGCGCACAAAAAGAATCAATTATGCAAAACAAACCCAATTTCCCCCGATTTTGCGTCATAATCAAGGATTTTGCCAAAAAACAAACCCAAAACAAACCCAATCAAACCCAATTTTTCGCGTCTTTCTTCTTACCCATCCTACCTGTCCTGAGCAAAGCCGAAGGGCCCATTAACCCCAATCAAACCCAATCTAAAACCACCCCAACAATTCTGACTCTTGACTTGCTTCGAAATACCCCCGCTCTTGTATCTTTATGGCGTCATTTTGACCTGCTTCGAATTCCCCTCTTTTGTATCTTGATGGCGTTAAGTCGATTTGCTAAAGCACTTTATGAACAGCCCAACTGCCAATATATACCCCAGAAAAAAAAACGACCAGGAAAAATACGCATGATAATCCGCCTCTGCAATATGGAGACCCGCAATGCAAAAAGAGACAACCACAACAATACCGGCCACAAAAAACCCAAGCCAATCCAACAATCCTGCCCTAATCGGCCGGGCAATACAATCCCGCTGCAGTATCAGCACTGCAAAGCTAAATAACGCAAAAGAGACAACCAACGGTGCCAGAACCGGAGCAGCCCATACAAGCGGTATTAAAAACAACACGTCCCAGTCCATAACCGAAGCAGGCCAATTGAGAAGAATTTTCAGCCAAATGTAGTAAAAAACGTCCCAAACCGCAAAAATGGTCATAAAATAAGCGAGTCGCTGCCGAAGATTGCAGCCGAACAGCCAGGCACCGGTAAGGATTACAACCAGCGTTGCAGCTTCCCTGCCGATTTCAGTTAATAAGAATCGCCGCCAGTGCGGCCCGGCGCCGAACAGGCGCAGCGGAAAGGTAAAACCATCCGGATAAAAAATCGCACGTAGATAAACAACCACGGCACTTTCGATGTATGCAAAGGCAATGCCGAAAACAACAACAACACAAAATCGTCTAAATAGCTTTTTTAACGACTCCGACTCCATAACAGTCAATTTTCCAGACGTCATAATCAAAAACAAATCTTACACTGCCGAAACCTTACAGATTCCGTAATTCTTTCAGCAATGCCGGGATAATTTTGTTTTCCGCAACTGTCGCTTTCTTTCGACCTTTGCGATAGATATAGCCCTTTTTTTTTGCGCAGCAGACGGCTAGGTCGGCATCGGCCGCTTCGCCGGGCCCGTTGACGATACAGCCCATCACAGCGATGCGCAATGGCTTATCAACACCGGCCAGGGTTTTTTTGACACGACGGGCCAGTTTAACTACATCGATCTGGGCACGGGCGCAGCTCGGGCAGACTATCAACTCCATTCGACCGGCCCGGAGCAACCCAAGCGAAACCAAAATCTGTTTGGCTATTTCGGCCTCCACAACCGGATTGCCGGCGGCACTTACCCTGATGGTATCACCAATACCCTCTGCCAGCAGCGTCCCCAAAGCAATAGCTGATGGTATTTGCGCATCTTCCGGAAGGCCTGCGTGCGTCAGGCCAAGATGGATTGGATAGTCGAACGCTTCAGCAATTCGGCGATTGACTGCAATGGTCCTGGCGGCATCACTGCTTTTTGCACTGAGAACCAACTGGTCAAAGCCGCGGCTTTCAAACAGCCGAACATATTTTTTCATTTCCTTTAACATCAAAGCGGTACGTCGGGTAAGTGGAACATCGCCGGCCTTTAGGTCTCTTATGCTTGCTTCGTTAACGCCGATGCGCACAGCAACTCTATGCATCGCAGCTGCATCGATTATCCGAATAATATCTTTGCGATTCTTTATGTTTCCGGGGTTAAGCCGGATTTTAGCCGCCCCGGCTTCGATTGCCTCGATGGCCCGTGCAGGGCTGAAATGAACGTCGGCGATTAAGGGAATATCGATTTTTTGGACGATTTTTGCAAAAGCAACTGTATCGGCGCGTGTTGGAACTGCAAGGCGAACCAACTCACAGCCGGCACTGACAAGCTGGTTGACCTGTTTTACACAACGGCCGATGTCAGTTGTCGGCACTTTAGTCATCGACTGTATGACAATTCCCACCTTGGAGCCGATTTTTACCGCGCCGACCCAGACGGTCTTCGTTTTCCTTCTTTTTAACATAATTTAAATTGTAGCTTGTCTTATGCCCGCAGGCAAATTAAAATACCGCCAATCATACGATTTAACAGTACAGTATATGTCAATACAAGGCAACAGAATGGGGTCAATGTTAATATCTATTATTGTTGTGTTGATTATCGCCTATTCGGTCTGGGCGTTGGCACTCTATTATATGCAGTCAACATTCCTGTACGGTCCCGTGCGTGAGGTCCTTTATACGCCGGATGAACTTGGGTTGGATTTTGAAAACGTGTTCTTCAAAACCGAAGAAGGCTTAAAGCTCAATGGCTGGTATGTTCCAGACGGCAATCCCAAATTTACCCTATTGTTCTGCCACGGTAATGGCGGCAATATGATGCACCGCCTGGACAGTATAAATTTCTTCTACAATCTTGGATTGAGCTGTTTTATTTTTGACTATAGCGGCTATGGCAACAGCAACGGCAAAACCACCGAAGAGGGAACATATCTCGACGCCGCCGCCGCATACAAATGGCTGACAGAAGAAAAAAAGGTGCCACCGGAGGATATTATTCTCTTCGGCAGGTCGCTGGGCGGGAGCATCGCAGCTCAACTGGCAACCAAAGTCGCGCCGGCATCTTTGATTATTGAGAGCGCCTTTACTTCTTATGCCGACATCGGCCGTAAATTCTACCCCTATATGCCTGTTAAGTGGTTCGCAAAGTTCGGCTACAGAACAATCGATTACGTCAGAGACGTTCATTGCCCGGTAATGATAGTTCACAGCCGAAATGATGAGGTTGTGCCGTTTGAATTTGGGCTTCAACTACACGAGGCCGTTAACGAGCCAAAGGAATTTGTCGAGATTTTCGGAAGCCACAATGACGGCTTTTTGTCCTCGAATAAAATCTACAAAGAGGCCTGGACAAAATGGCTCAAATTCCTCAAAGAATACAAGGCCCAGGCCAAGGGGCACCAGGCATCATAGCAATTCAAAATTTCAGACCGTAAGTCCGAAGCCCACGAAATGTTTGAGGGTCAACGGATTATTTAGCCACAAAAGGTGACATTTTACGGAGTTTGTTTACTATCTCCGGCATTTTTTTGATTGTATAATCAACTTCTTCTTCGCTGTTGTACCTGCTCAAACTAAATCTCACAGACCCGTGAGCGGCGGTGAACGGCACGCCCATCGCCCGCAATACATGAGACGGCTCCAGTGAGCCGGATGTACAGGCCGAGCCGCTGCTGGCACAAATCCCGAATTTGTCGAGCAAAAGCAGAATCGCTTCGCCCTCGATAAATTCAAAGCTGATATTTGTTGTATTGGGCAGACGATTTTCCTTATTACCATTAAGCCGGCTGTCAGGACAGCTTCTCAGAATCACACTCTCAAGTTTGTCCCGCAGGTTCCTGACCCTCTCGTTTTCCTGCACAATATTTTTTACTGCCATTTCGCATGCTTTTCCCAATCCAACTATTCCCGGGACGTTTTCGGTTCCGGCCCTTCGTCCGGCTTCCTGATGGCCGCCCAGCATAAACGGCGAAAGCCTCGTTCCTTTCCTTACATACAAAACACCTACACCCTTCGGCCCGTGAAGTTTATGGCCGGAAATGCTCAGTAGGTTAATATTGCTATTAGATAAATTCAGAGGTATCTTTCCCACTGCCTGCACCGCATCGGTGTGGAAAACCACCCCCCTGCCAGCGGCCAACTCGGCTATTTCATCTATCGGGAATATCACACCGGTTTCGTTATTAGCATACATTACCGTTACCAGTGCAGTATCATCGTTGATTTCTTTTTCCAATTGTGCCAAATCAAGTCGTCCCTTATTATCAACGCCCAGCTCTACAACCGTATAACCATTATTTTCCTGCTCCCGGCAGACCGCCAATACTGCCGGATGCTCAACTCTTGTAGTTATAATTTTGCGTTTATCCGGATATGCAGCTAATGTTCCTTCGATGGCGGTATTGTCACTTTCAGTCCCACAGCTTGTAAAAATGATTTCACTCGGTTCACAGCCAAGCAAAGACGCCACCTGCTCACGTGCTTTGTTAATCCTGCGGCTAATCTGGCCACCGAATGTATGCATACTTGAAGGATTACCGTAAAGCTCGCAAAACAACGGCTTTATTTCTTCAAAGACTTCTTGAGCCATCTTCGTCGTGGCATTATTGTCAAAATATATAGTTTTCATCTCTTATCCTATATGCTCGTGCGGCTCTTGTGTCGAGTCACCTTCTTCCTCAACAGTAATCTCTTGAGAGACAAATTCTCTCAGTCTGGCCTCCACCACGTCTTTCATTGTAAATTCGGTAAGTACGCACTGGGCACACATTCCTCTGAACGCAACTATTACTTTATTACCTTCGACATCTATCAGTTCGATATCACCGCCGTGCGCCCGAAGGGCCGGGCGAATCTGCTCATTTATCGTACGCTGGACCAAATGTATTTTCTGAATGTTCGTTAACCTGCCGCCTTTGCGATGTATCGTTGCAAATACCTCTTTCGCTTTGTCGCCCTGTAGCTTTTCGATTATCTTCTCTATTTCACCTTTGCATCCACCGCAACCGCCGCCCGCTTTACAGTAATTTGTCACCTCCTCGATGGTTGTCAGCTCATTTTCCTGTATTACTCTCTCGATTTCCCTGTCAGTTACGCCAAAGCAGTTACACACCACTTTGCCTTCAAGTTTATGTTTTTTCCTGCCGCCGGTACGGTAATTTTCAATTGCCGCCTCAAGCGCCTCTCTTCCCAGAACCGAACAGTGCATTTTTTGCTCCGGCAGCCCACCAAGATATTCGGCAATATCTTTGTTGGTTACTTTGGCCGCCTCTTCTATCGTCATGCCCTTAATTATCTCGGTCAGTACCGACGATGTTGCTATTGCACTTGCACAGCCAAAAGTCTTGAATTTTGCATCTTCTATTCGGCCGGAATCATCAAGTTTGAACGCTAGTTTCAAAGCATCACCGCATGCTAATGAACCAACTTCTCCAACACCGTCGGGCTTCTCAATATCGCCCACGTTTCTTGGATTAAAAAAATGCTCTTTAACTTTCTCTGTATATTCCCACATAGTTGTTACCTTTGGCTTTCTCCTAATGCTCCTTTGAAATCGGCTATTATATCATCAATATGTTCTGTCCCCACTGAGGCGCGTATATAATCATCTGTAACACCGGCCGCCTGTTGCTCGGCTTCGGTCAACTGCTGATGTGTCGTGCTCGCAGGATGAATTACCAACGTTTTACTGTCGCCAATATTTGCAAGGTGGCTGGCTAATTTAACACTATTTATAAATTTAATCCCTGCCTTTCTTCCGCCTTTAATGCCGAAGCCCACTATGGCACCCTGGCCTTTGGGCAGATATTTTCGGGCTAATTTGTAATCCGGATGCGATTCCAGACCCGGGTAATTTACCCAGTTGACTGAGGTTTGTTTTTCCAGCCACTCGGCAAGTTTCAGGGCATTTTCCGAATGTCTCGGCATACGCAGATGCAGCGTCTCGAGCCCCTGCAAAAAGAGAAACGCATTGAACGGTGACATACAAGAACCCATGTCCCGTAAAAATTGCGTTCGGGCTTTTATGATATAGGCCAATTCACCAAAACTTTCGACATATTTTACGCCGTGATAGCTCGGGTCAGGCTCGGTTAGTTCGGGATACCTGCCGTTGGCCCAGTTGAATTTGCCCGAGGCTACAATCGCCCCTCCGATACTTGTGCCGTGCCCTCCGATGAATTTTGTGCAACTTTGAACTACAATATCAATTCCATAGTCAATCGGCCGAAACAGAATTGGGGTCATAACGGTATTATCACAAATTACCGGAATACCATTGTCGTGGGCAACCTTGGCTATTTCTTCATATTGCAAAATATCATTCTTCGGATTTCCGACTGTCTCAATATAAATTAAACGCGTATTTTCCTTAATCGCACGACCAAAATTCGCCGGTTCCTTTGGGTCAACAAAAGTTACTTCAATGCCCAGCTTTGTGAATGTTTGACCAAACAGAGTAACTGTGCCCCCGTAAAGTGAGTTCGAAGATACGATATGACCTCCTGCACCACAAATATTGAATATACTTACATAAATCGCCGATTGGCCTGAACTTAATCCAAGACCACCCACCCCCCCCTCCATTGCTGCCAGCCGTTTCTCCAAAACGTCCGTCGTCGGATTCATCAGGCGAGTGTAAATATTGCCGAATTCTTTCAGGGCAAACAGATTTGCCGCATGCTCGGTGTCCTTAAAACAATAGCTGGTTGTCTGATAAACCGGTACAGCACGACTAAGAGTATCGCAATCTGCTTTCTGTCCTGCGTGAAGGGCCAGTGTCTCCAAATGATATTCGGTTTCTTTTTCCATTTCACCAAATCCTTTTCTATCTTGAAGGTAGAACCTCAACCATTCTATCAAGGGCCTTTTTTGCTTTTACTCTCAAATCTTCCGGTACTACAACTTTGTATTGCATATCTTCCAACGACCAGAGCACTTTTTCCAGAGTAATCTTCTTCATATTCGGACATATTGCCTTCTCACTGGCCGCTATAAACTCAGCATCGGAATTGCGCTTTTTTAAAGCATGAATTATTCCTGTTTCCGTAGCTACTATAAATCGTTTTGAATCGCTCTTCTCGGCAAACTTAAGCATTTGGCTGGTACTAAGCAACTCATCTGAAAGCGCCTTGACCGGCTCGGCACATTCCGGATGTGCCATCACAACCGCATCAGGATATTTCGCTTTTGCATTCTTTATATCCTCCTGGGTTATAACCACGTGTGTCCAACAATAGCCCGGCGCAAGTATTATGTTCCTGCCGGTTCTATCGATGACAGACTGGCCGAGATGCCGGTCAGGCACAAAGATAATTTCTCTGTCGGCAGGGATGGAATTAACCACTTCAGCGGCATTAGCACTCGTGCAGCAGTAATCACTCAGGGCCTTTACCTCCGTACTGCTATTTACATAACATACAACCAATGCTCCAGGATGCTCGTCTTTGAGCTGCTGTAACTGCTCAGCGCTTATCATATCAGCCAGGGGACAGCCGGCTGATTTATCCGGTAAAAGCACCGTTTTTTCAGGCGATAAAATAGCTGCGGTCTCAGCCATAAACTTAACGCCGCAAAAGACTATTACCTCCGCCTCGGTTTGGGCTGCCTTTCTGCTAAGGTCTAACGAATCACCGCAAAAATCGGCAATGTCCTGTATCTCGCCCGGCTGATAATTGTGCGCAAGTATCACCGCATTACGTACTTCTTTAAGCTCCTGTATTCTGTCAATCAGCCGCTCATCCAAAACAAAATTCTCCAAATACCTTTATTCCTAGTGCTTTTTATAAACCAGCTCCGTACCCTGTGTTGTAACGGTAACGCCGGGTGGTACCGACTCCTTCAGCCATACATTACCCCCGATTACCGTATTTTTTCCTATAACTACATCGCCCAATATTGTCGCCTCAGCATAAATTGTTACGTTGTTTTCTATCGTCGGATGTCTCCTGCCGCCTTTTATTATCTCTCCTCTTTCATCTTTTGGAAAGCTCAACGCCCCCAATGTAGCGCCCTGATATATCTTCACATTATCTCCTATCACCGTGGTTTCACCTATAACGACACCGGTGCCATGGTCGATAAAAAAGTTTTTGCCTATCGTTGCTCCCGGATTTATATCAATACCGGTTTTCGAATGCGCCCATTCGGTCATTATTCGCGGTATCAATGGGACATCTCTTGAATACAGTTCATTCGCTATTCGATACGTTGCTATCGCTATAATGCAAGGATAGCTTATAACAATTTCCTCATAAGATTTCGCTGCCGGGTCTCCGTCAAAAGCGGCTCCAACATCACCTTTGAGAAGCTCTCTAATCTTTGGAAGCTGTGCAAGTAAATATTGGGCAACATCTTCAGCCATTGTTCTGCAATCACCGCTGTCGCACTTGTCCATTCTGCACCTGTACTTAAAAGCACGCTCTATTTGGTCGGAAAGTTCCGCATAGACATGGTATAGAATATCAATAACAATGAAATTGATATTTGCTCTTGTAACCACCCTTCTGCCCGTATAGCCCGGAAAAAGCAATTCTATAAACAAATCAATAATATCCCAGATTTTATCACGCATCGGTAAATCTGAAACGTCGATAAAATTTATCCCCGAATCACCCTCATACGTCTGTGCTATTTCATCAACCAGACTTTCGATTTTCTTATCGGTCAGTTTGGTATTTTGTTTTGTCATATTTTTTTTCCAAAAATAAAAAACAGCGTTATTCCCTGTTTCTCAGCTACGCTATAATTGGTTAAACATTTCGGTGGAGATATACCTCTCTGCGGTGTCGGGCAGAATCACTACGATTGTTTTACCTTCACATTCTGGTCGTTGTGAAAGCTGTACAGCCGCCCACATTGCCGCCCCTGAGCTTATACCCGCTAATATCCCTTCCTTTGCCCCTAATCGCCTGGCAGTTTCAACAGCGTCTTCGTTCGTTACCTGAATTATTTCATCAATTATTTCAACATTCAAAACTTCAGGCACAAACCCTGCTCCAATACCCTGTATTTTATGCGGGCCCGCCTCGCCACCGGAAAGCACCGGTGAATCTTTCGGCTCAACAGCAACAACTTTCAAATCTTCCTTCTTCTGTTTCAATACTTGGCCACAACCTGTGATAGTTCCGCCTGTACCCACTCCCGCAACAAGAATGTCAACCATACCATCGCTGTCTGTCCAGATTTCCTTTGCTGTTGTTTCTCTGTGAATCTGTGGGTTTGCGGGATTGTTAAACTGCTGCGGCATAAAAGCATTCGGTTTTTCAGCCACAAGCTGTTCTGCTTTTCGCACAGCTTCTGTCATTCCCCCCTCGGCAGGAGTCAGCACCATTTCGGCCCCAAACAGCCGCAGCAACTTCCTCCTTTCAATGCTCATCGATTCAGGCATAGTCAGTATCAGTTTATATCCCTTTGCCGCACAAACACAGGCAAGGCCTATACCGGTATTACCGCTGGTCGGCTCAATTATAACCGTTTCTTTATTTATCAGCCCTTTCTTCTCTGCTGCTTCCATCATTGACAAAGCAATCCTATCTTTAATGCTCCCACAGGGATTATATGATTCAAGCTTGGCCAGAATCTTTGCTTTGCCGGAACCAAGTTTATTAATTTGCACCAAAGGCGTATAGCCGATCGCAGCAGTTATATCTTCGAATACCGCACTCATTGTTAAGTCTCCATTTTACTATATCTGATAATCCAGATTTTTTGTTTCTTTTGACTTGCTAACCAAATCCTGCAATGTCACTGATTGCAGAACATTCGTCACTGCATCCTGCACCTGCGACCAAAGCAGCCTTATAGCACAATCAGCAGCTCGTGCACAAAAACCCTCATCTTCAACACATTCGATGGTAACAACAGGCCCTTCCATACAATTGAAAATCTCACTCAGTTTAATATCCGCCGGAGCTTTAATAAGGGTGTAGCCGCCTTTGGAGCCTCTTATACTTCTGATAAGACCACCTGATTTGAGGGTAGCCATTAATTGCTCAAGGTACTTTACAGATATATCTTGGCGTTTGGCAATAATTTTAATCTGCAATGGGCCATGACCGTAGTTTTCGGCCAATTCAACCATAGCCCTGATTCCATAGTGAGTACGAGTAGTAAGTTTCATTACAAATCTCCTATTATCCCTACTGTATTAGTAGTAGTATATACGTAATCGGAAATTTTTGTTAGTAAAAAATAAAAAAATAAAAATATTTGCAAATTTTGCAATTTTTCCCATTTCAACAGCGTTAAAAGCCAACATCAGACAAAAAATTCTTTTTGTACCCTACTAAAAACAGTCAATTTTCTTGACAGACTAATCCAGTACCGATAATATAACATATTATCGCAGAGCGGATATATCAGGGGATGTTACGGATGACAAAAAGTTCCACAAAAAAAGTGGCGTTTATTTCTTCTTTCAACCCAAGAAGATGCGGAATAGCAACTTTCACATCCGACCTTATCAATAATGTTTCATCAGCCGCAAAGGGGGCCTTCGAGCCTTTGGTAGTGGCTATGCGCTCCGAGAACGACTTGAAATACAATGACCCTGTTAAGTTCGAGATTCGCCAAAGCGTAAAAAGTGATTATATCTGTGCCGCCGATTATATTAATTTCAGCCATGTCGATGTTGTTTCTGTCCAACACGAATTCGGGCTGTTCGGCGGTGACGCCGGCTCGTATCTCTCTCTGCTGCTCAACCGGCTGAATGCTCCGATAGTAACGACGCTACATACGGTGCTCGATAACCCCGACCCTGCTTACTACAATTCATTAGTGGACGTATGTAATGCCTCCTACAAAATAATAACTATGAATGAACGCGGCATCGATATGCTGCAGGACATTTATGGTGTCCCGAGCAAAAAAGTTGAACTCATCGCCCATGGCATACCCGATTTACCTTTCGTTGACAACAACTATTACAAGCACAAATTCGGTATGGAAGGCCGAAGAACCATTTTGACATTTGGTCTGCTTAGCAGGAACAAAGGTATAGGGGTTATGCTCAGGGCAATGCCCGCCATAATGGAAGTCGAACCATCCGTCCTGTACGTTGTCCTGGGAATGACCCATCCTTCAGTATTGAAGCACGAGGGAGAATCTTACAGATACAGTCTGCAGCAAATGGTAAAAGAATTAGGCTGCGCTGAGAACGTGATGTTTCATAACAGGTTCGTAAGCGACGAAGAACTAAGCAATTTTCTTTGCGCCGCCGATATTTATGTAACTCCATATCTTAACAGAGAGCAACTAACCAGTGGAACGCTCTCTTTTGCTGTGGGCACAGGCAAAGCCGTTGTGTCAACCCCTTACTGGGCCGCTATGGAGTTGCTTGCCAACGGACAGGGAAAGTTGGTTCCTTTCGGCGATTCAAACGAAATGGCTAAAGCTATAATCGAAATACTCCAGGACGATTCTCTCTTTTACTCGCTTCGAAGAAGGGCATACGACTACGGCAGGTCGAGAACATGGCCAAAAATCGGCCAGTCATACTGGAAATTATTCAGTTCAAAGCGACTGCCAGTGCGGATTGAAGCAAAAGCTGCCGCATTGGCAGGCAAATCAACGTTTGAAATACCGGAGCCGTCTTTAGACCACTTGAAAAAACTAACCGATGACACAGGATTGTACCAGCACGCCAGATTTACCGTCCCAAACCGAAAATTCGGCTATTGCACAGACGATAACGCAAGGGCTGTAATCGCAATGACTAAATACTACGGCCATTACCCTGAGCCCGGTGCTCTGCAGCTTTTTGAAACATATCTGTCCTTTGTCCTTCATTCGCAAAATGACGACGGCTCAGTCAGAAACTTTATGAATTTTGACAGAACCTGGCTGAAAAACGAACCTGCCAGCGATGCCTTTGGCAGAGTGCTCTGGGCCTTTGGAACCGTTATGGCAAAACCGCCTTCACCGGCGTATTTGTCAATTATCAAAGACTGCTTTGACCGGTCAGTAAAACATGTCAAAAAGCAATATCCAAGAGGTTTGGCCTATTCAATACTTGGCATGTCTGATTACCTCAAGCAGTTCCCCGGAGCAAGTGACATCAAACGCCAGCTTGTAACAGCCGCAGATAAACTGGTAGAATTATACCAAAGAAACAGCCACCCCGACTGGCGGTGGTTTGAAGACACATTGACTTATGACAATGCCGTTTTGCCGCAAGCGCTGTTCGTGGCAGCTCTAATATTCGAAGATGAAAAATACTTTAAAGCTGCGACGAAAACCTGCGAATTTCTGCTGGCTAACACCTTCGGCGGCAACCACTTCAGCTTTGTCGGCTGTAACGGCTGGTACGGGCGATCCAGTACAAAGACCCAATTTGACCAGCAGCCAATCGAAGCAGCAGGTACTGTTATGATGCTCAGGGCAGCTTACGATGTTACAAAAAACAGTAAATTCCTGACACTTCAAAGAAAGGCCTTTGACTGGTTCCTCGGTGAAAATGATTTGCACATTCCCGTTTACAATTTCAGAACCAAAGGGTGTCACGACGGGCTTATGCAAAGCGGCGTCAATGCCAATCAGGGAGCTGAAAGCACACTCAGTTTTATGCTAAGCCTTTTGGCTATAGTCGAAAGCTACGCCACCATTGAGAAAACCACTGAATCTGTAGATGTATCTAAGTCAAAACCCAGCCTGCGCAAGCCCGCCCTCGCAGAAAAAACAGCTAAAAAAGCGACGCTAATAAAGGACATATCTGCCGATACAAAACCTAAAAAGGACAGGATTGAAGAGCTTGCATAACCCCCTCAAATTCCCCTAAATGCCGCACAACAAAAACCCGCATATTTGAGTAATCGAACCGTTCTATGGCTCAAGCAGTTCCGCTGTCGATTCGGCTGACCATTTAATATCGCCGCCCAGACCGGCAACAGTCTGGCAGCCGACCAGCGAGAAACACAAAACGAATAAAACAGCCGCTAATATCACTTTTTTAATCATCTTCTCAAACTCCATCTTGTTGACGATTAAGTCCGGCTCAACAATAATATCTGAAGATATTTGTAGAAAACCAAAAATACTCTGATAATATTATACCAGTCATCGGTAAATCTATATATATTATCGGTCAAATTGCTGAATTTATAACAGTCTAAGCTAAAAAATTGTTGAGATGAAAATTGCCAGTTTCAATATTAATTCCCTGCGTGCTCGTTTGCCTATCGTGCTAAAGTGGCTCTCTGACCATCAACCGGACGTTCTCTGCGTACAGGAAACGAAGGTCCAGGACGTCGATTTCCCCTCTGACGCCTTCAATGACTCCGACTATCAATGCATCTTCAAAGGCCAGAAAAGCTATAACGGAGTAGCGATTTTCTCCAAAAGTGAAATGAAAAACGTCCTGTTCGGCTTTGATGAGGAGCCTACAGACCAGGCCCGACTTATAAAAGCTGAAATTAACGGAATTATAATTGTCAATACTTATATCCCGCAGGGCTACTCGCCTGAGTCTGAAAAATTCGATTACAAGCTGAACTGGTTCAATCGGCTGCTTGCTTTTTTCGAAAAGAATTTCACCCCCACCGAGGCCGTTCTTTGGGCCGGTGACTTCAATGCAGCACCCGAGCCGATAGACGTATATGACCCTGACGGCCTGCTTGGGCACGTCTGTTTCCATCCAGAGGTCCACAAGGCCCTGGAAAAAGTTATGAAGTTCGGTTTTATCGATGTATTCAGAATGCACTGCAGCGAACCTGGCCGGTACACATTCTGGGATTACAGAATGAGAAATTCTCTCAAACGAAATCTGGGCTGGCGTTTAGACCATATTATGGCAACGAAGCCCCTGGCGAAAAAATCCACCGCCTGCTATATAGACAAGGAACCAAGAATGGCAGACAGGCCAAGCGACCACACCCCAATCATCGCTGAATTCGACTGGTAAAAAACAACTGGGGAACCAGGATTCGGACCTGGACTAACTGATCCAGAGTCAGTCGTGCTACCGTTACACTATTCCCCAATCAAATAACCAATTCTAAGTTTTGAACTGCATCTTGTCAAATGGGATTTGACAGAGTTTTGCCGAACCGCTAATCTATTATTATGATTCGGTTTTTTTATATCGTGCTCTTGAGTTGTATTTTCGCCCTATTTGCCGGCTGCTCTCAGCCAGCCGAAACCGTCCCTATCTGGGAGAAGGTCAAGCTAAGAGACCTGTCGCCCAAACGCCACGGCGGAACCGATGGCAGGGAGCTTAAAACCGCAAATTTTGACATTTTTATTTTTGAGATACCGGCCGAAAACATCAACCTCCTGGACGATGTCTGGCAGAGGCTTTACACAAGGCCGTTGAGGTATAACGATTATAAAGCTTTCGGCGCCAATTCATTTTTAGCCGGCTTCGGCCAAAGCACAATGTGGGACAACATTGCACTACTGCTGCAAAATGCTGACGCGAGAGAAATCGACCATATTTCACTATTGTTAACCGATGACCAGACCGACGACCTTGCCATTGCGTTTTTAGACCGTGAGCAAACTATTTTTTACATCTCGAACAGCGGGCTGATGGAAGGAGCAGCCATCGGGCCGGGCAAACTTGCTCTGCGCATAAAGGCTGAAAAAATCCCCGGCTCAAGGGGCGTATCTAATGTTAGTTTTATGCCCGTATTTCCATCGCCAACAAAAAGCCTAATCCCGCAGATAGCCGCTTATGAAAAATCCGGCGAGTTTCTTTTCAAACCCGTCGGCTTCAGACTGAAAATGAGCCCGGACGATTTTATCTTCTTAGGCCCAAAAGAATACAGCAATGACCTAATGACGCTCGGCAGTTTATTCTTCAGCAGACCACAGCCAAAACCGGCTATCAGGGCGCTGTTAATTATTTGCAGCAGAATAAACTATTAAGTCGCAGGTTCGCCCAGCCCTTTTGCAGAATGTAATTAAAAAAAAATTATCAAAAAATAACCAATGACCCATAGGCATTTATGCAATAATCAATACAAAATGCAGGATACAACATATCCAACAGTGGCACTTACTCGTTGCAGCGATTACAGCCGGCTTAAAATCTCCGAAGCCATTGCAAGGCAGTTCGAGCTGCTCGGGGGAATTGAAAAATTTGTAACCCGCGGCGATACGGTTCTCTTGAAGCCCAATTTCATTGCTCCAAAGCCTCGCTCCTGCGCCACTGTAACCGACCCTGTGGTTATTATCGAAACCGCCAGATTGCTTAAAGATTTCGGCGCAAAACCTTTCGTCGGCGACTCACCCGCCTGGAGCAATATATCCGCCTGTGCAAGGGTGCTGGAACTGCGAAAGCCGCTGAAAAAATTGTCCGTCCCTATAAGGCAGCTCAACAAACCCAAAAAGTGTCGAATAGAAGCACTTAATACCAGTGTCACTATAAGTTCAATCGCCCTCGACACAGATGTCATCATAAACCTGCCTAAGTTCAAATCGCATCAGCAGATAGTGGCAACTTTCGCCGTCAAAAATATGTTCGGCTGTGTCAGCGGCAAACGAAAGGCCTTCTGGCACTTTCTAAGAGGCAAAACCGCCCGCGATTTTTGTGAATTTCTTATTGAGATATTCAAATTTACAAATCCCGCCCTGACCATTATTGACGGCGTAGTCGCGATGGACAGCCAGGGCCCAATCAGCGGAAGGGCCAGGGACCTCGGCTGGCTCATCGGCTCAGCAGAACCGATTGCCGCCGAAACCATCTGCTGCAAACTCGTAAACATCGAACCGCAGGACCTCCCGATTATCACTACAGCCGAACAAATGGGTTTCGGCTGCTGCGACCTGGAAAAAATCAAAATCTTAGGCGATGACTATTCAGAAAGTATCTGCACCGATTTTATAACCGCAAGACCTTCTCCGATAAGGTTCACATTGTTTCACGTTTGCAAAAGCATTTGCAAACAAATTTTCCTGCTAACCAAGTCTACAGTAAACAAGTTTTTTCCATCCTAAAAAAAACAATATTGGCAATCGAATCTTATAAAAAATACTTGACCAGAAAGACAGTCGCTGAGCAACGCCTAAGAAATCCCTGTCTAACAAATTCGCGTTATTCGTGTCAATTCGTGGCAATGCTTTACTTATCGTTTTTATTTCGTTAATATCTGTCTATGCAGAGAGAATCTGTAAACATCTTAGGTGTCGAAACCAGTTGCGATGAAACTGCAGCGGCTGTGGTTGCCGATGGTCGGATTGTAAAATCGTCTGTAGTGGCCTCGCAGAGCAAACTGCACGAAAAATACGGCGGTGTCGTCCCGGAAATCGCCTCCCGTGCTCACATCGAAAATATATATCCTGTCATAGCCGAGGCAATCGAACAGGCCGCTATTGACAAAGACGACATTGACGCAATTGCCATAGTGAATCAACCCGGCCTGACCGTCGCTCTTATCGTCGGCGTTACCGCCGCCAAGACCCTCGCCTTCGCCTGGGAAAAACCGCTCATCGCAATCGACCACCTCCACGCTCATATACAGTCGGCTTTTTTCACAGAATACACTCTCAAACTGCCTGCTGTTGCCCTGATTGTCTCAGGCGGGCATACCTCACTTTACGATTATCATTCGCCCCTGGAGCCGAAACTTCTCGGTTTGACCATAGACGATGCCGCGGGCGAGGCCTTTGATAAGGTCGCAACAATCCTGAAACTGCCTTACCCTGGCGGCCCCGCTATCGAAAACGCAGCCAAAGACGGCGATGCCGGCGCTATCAAATTCCCCCGCTCATTGTTAGGGCCGGACTCGCTGGATTTTTCTTTCAGCGGTATCAAAACTGCCGTGTTGTATCACTGTCGAGGCCAGGATATGAAAGGACAAAACAAAGTCGATTCGATGAGCACCCGCCAAATCGCCGACATCGCAGCCTCTTTTCAGGCGGCGGTTGTCGATGTGCTCGTCGAAAAAACCAGCCGGGCAGTCGATAAAATCGGGGCCGAAACCGTATTGCTCGGCGGCGGGGTCGCAGCCAATAATTGCCTGCGGATCGCCCTGCAAAAAATGTGCGACTCGACGGCCCCCGCAAAAAAACTTCTCATCGCTCCAAAACAATATTGCACAGACAACGCCGTTATGGTAGCCTCTTTGGCGTACCATAAATTTAAAGCAAAGCTCTTTGCCGATTTAACTCTTGAACCAAAAGCGCACAGCCAATAGTTTTTTACAGAAGGAAACGGAAACATCCAATCTGAACAATTAAAGAAAATTTTAGAGCAGGTCAAAGCCGGCAAAATCAACATTGACCAGGCAATGGAGAAACTGCGGCTATTGCCGTTTGAGGATTTGGGCTTTGCACAAATCGACCATCACCGCCAACTCCGCCGCGGCTTCCCGGAGGTCATTTACTGCCCGGGCAAAACGACCGAACAGATAGTCAAAATATTCTCCAGTCTTGCTGAAAAAGGCAATAACGTCCTTGCCACCAGGGCAGAAGAGCACGTCTTCGATGCCCTTTCCAAAACAAAACAATTTCCACAGGCCCGATACGAAAAGCCAGCCAAAGCGATTGTCTTTGAGCAGAAAAAAATTGAGCCATCCAAAACCGCCGTCCCGATAATTACCGCTGGAACGTCAGATTTGCCCGTTGCTGCCGAGGCGAAAGTTACCGCCGAGATTATGGGCCAGCGCACGGATTTAATCTGTGACGTCGGAGTAGCCGGACTGCACCGGCTCCTGGGCCATCTGCCCAAACTCCAAAAAGCAAACGTCCTCATAGTTGTTGCTGGAATGGAAGGAGCGTTGGCGAGTGTCGTAGGCGGTATGGTTAGCTGCCCCGTAATTGCAGTCCCTACCAGCATCGGTTACGGTGCCAGCTTCGGTGGAATCTCAGCACTTTTGACAATGCTCAACAGCTGCGCCGCCGGTGTTACTGTTGTCAATATCGACAACGGCTTTTCCGCAGGCGTAACGGCCGCTCTTATAAACAAAAAAATAGAAGAAAATAATTAACGTATCAAAACCGGGTGCACTCTATACCGGAGATTAAAATGCAAACAGTAAACACCATCACCAAGCTTGCCCCAAGGCGGCCTAATGCGCACAAGGGTGACTTCGGCAAGGTCGCTATCATAGCCGGTAGTTTTGGAATGAGCGGTGCAGCCGCCCTTGCAGGCCGCTCCGCCCTGCGGGCCGGCGCAGGACTCGTACGGGTAGCTGTACCGAAAAGCGTCCTTCCGATAGTTGCTGCGATTGAGCCGTCCTTTACTACCATAGCCCTGGCCGAAGACAACTCAGGCAGAATATCCGCAAAAGCTCTCAATACTATCGTGAACATTGTTACTGAAAACGACTGTTTGGCTTTCGGCCCAGGCATCGGCACAAGCAGCGCACTTCGCTCGGTACTTACGATGCTCATCAAGCAGGAAAACCTCCGGCTTATCATAGACGCTGACGGCCTGAACAACCTAAGCGCAATAAAAAATTGGCCCGCCCAGGTAAAAGCAAAACTCATCTTGACACCTCATCCCGGCGAAATGAAAAGACTGTGGTCCACCCTCTTTAGAGAACCGCTGCCACCGCAGCGCAGCAGCCAGGCGGAACAATTAGCGCAGCGAACAAAAACCACCGTCGTATTAAAAGGAGCCGGAACCATCGTTACCGACGGTGAAAAAATCTATATCAACAAAACAGGCAATCCCGGAATGGCCACAGCCGGCTCCGGAGATGTGCTGACAGGGGTCATAACAGCACTTGCAGCCCAGAGTCTGAGCGATTTCGACGCAGCGGTACTCGGCACCTATATCCACGGCCTGGCCGGCGACATCGCTGCACAAAAAAAAGGACAGGTCAGCACAATGGCCACCGATATAATAGAGTCACTACCCGAAGCTTTCCTGAAAAACGAGTAATTCAATGTAGAAAGCAACACAGGATTAGCTCAATGAACACCGGCAGTATTGTCTCATTCTTTTTGAAGAGAAAATGGATTTTAATAGCTCTTCTTATTGTTACGCCAACAGGATTCTTATGTAAATCTTATTCCGGCCCCGGCTCTCACTGGTTCAATGATTATGGCGCTGCTCTGTTCTATGAAGTTTTTTGGTGTCTGGCCATATTCTTCTTCATACCCAGCCGAAAATACACAACCTCCATCGCAATAGGCGTTCTTATCATTACGTGTATATTAGAAACCTTGCAGCTTTGGCAGCCGGCCTTTTTGCAGCAGTTCCGTTCTACATTTTTAGGCCAAACTCTTTTGGGAACCACCTTTGTTTGGTGGGATTTCCCCCACTATCTCTTAGGCTGCTTCATCGGCTGGCTCTATATACGAGCAATCTCAAAGTGACTTGTCCCGGATAATTCACAGCAAAACCTGTAACAAAAACCTCAACTCATTAATCAGCCGCCAATAAAGCTTGTAGGGCCGTCTCACAATAGCTTCATATCCTTATTGGTATGCTGCGGTTTTTTCAAAAAAATAAAATGCTAAAAACACCACTTTTCACAATTGTTATTGCTCTTGGGCGTTTATTATCGCCCTTTTATACCATATTATTCAAGAAAATCGTTCTAATAGGCCGAAAAATAACATATATTGCAAAAATGTCTTAACAAGGGTAAAAAATGGAAACAACCACAAACGAAACAGCCACACAACAAAACGAACAGACCCTCCAGCTTAAAAGAAAGCTTGTGCCGATTGACGAATATGCAAAACGCGAGGGCATTTCTATAGGCATTGTTGAGCAATGTGCCGGCCTGGGCATCATACAGATAAGAAAATTCAAAGGCGAAACTTTTGTCGTTGATGTGCCTCTCAATCCATCTGTTTATTCCCTTGATGCTAATACAGAAACAACACAATTTGCCGATAAATCCACCCACGCCCAAAAGCTCTCGGAGCTGGTCAAAAGGATAATGCCCGAAGAATTCGAAACTTCCCTCCAAACAACAAATTCGAAGCTCGACTCCATCGGCACAAAAACCACAGAAATAACTGATTCAATCAAAAACATCTTTTGCAAATCCCCACTAACTGAAGTTCCGCCAACAGAAATAATTGATGAACCGATTGAGTTTACCGTCCAAACCGACAAGACCGAAAACGCCTTCGACTCGATTCTCGACGAGCTCAAATCCCAACCCATAGATGTCCCCGTACATATTAACGATGAAATCCTGGAAACAGAAGAAATGACCGAACAGCAGCAGGTGCCCGAAAATAATAAACTGCTGTTCGGCTTTATGGATTCTCAGGCAAAATCCAAACGAACCTGGCAGACCATTGCCCTTTCTGCAATAACCGCTTTTCTAATTCTACTGCTGCTTACTCTCTGGTTACACAACGACAGAAAAGAACAGCTAAGTATGCTCGACCAGGCAAATACAAACATGCAGGCGGTAATTGCCGGCTCATCTATAGCCACTAATAAAATAAAAACCCTTCAAAACCAGCTTGATATGTATAAAGGAGAGTTCAAACGCCTCCGCAATGAGCTAAACACCTCAAGGGCACAATTTAAAACCACCCAAAGCGAACTTGCCGATACCCAAAAAAATCTAAAAATCATCAAGCAGCGCGATACAGCTATCATTGAACGCCTTGACGCCCAAATCAAAAACCTCTTAGCCAGACTAAACTTGCTCACACAAAACCCCCAATCTCCCAAATAATCAGTAAATTTCCACGGGTTAAAACCCGTGGCATTTTCCAGGACGGGCAAGCCCGTCCGACTACGTCGGATACTTCCATCCACGGGTTGAAACCCGTGGTATTGCGAAGGAAGAATAAAAATCCCCTTCCCAGCTTGACGGTTCAGGTGCCCTTGAGAACTGTAGTTTTCACTCTTGCGGCCGGAGAGGAACTTTTTCATTGATTATGGATTATTTGGTTGAGATTCTTCGATGGTGCTCGGAATGAGCCCTTCGAGACCTCGGCGCTGCTCAGGATTAGTGGTTGATTATCTTAATAGTGTCGGAGCCATAGAAATATCGTGGCGTTCCAAGCCGGCCAAAGACTTCCAATTGGATGTCGCCATTGTCAGTAACATTGCCAGCCAATTGCTCTTTGGGGAAGAAGGCAAAAACGCTTATCCGGCTGTTTTTTCGGCCTTGCTGAACAACCTTCTGATTAGTTGCTTTAATGGGGCCGGGATATAACAAAAGCGGCTCGCCAGCATCCATTTGGGCTTTGGTGGTTCCAGGGGGCAAAAGGAGCCGGGCCAATATTTTCGGCTGACGGCTCTTGCAGCTTATTACCCTCGGCAAAATCAGCAATTGTGACCGAGTGTAGTTAAATTCGCAGGCACCTATATCAATGATGTCGTCTATGATTCGCGGGTTACCGTCTAAATCCGTTTCGTTTGGTTCTGCTACGTAATTTGGGTCGCCGGTGTTTATACAGGGTGATTCGGGGAGCAGGTAATAGTCGCCGTCAATCCAGAGGGCGTTGGGGTCGCTGGGTTCGACTATGATGTCGGTGTCGTTGGCATCGACCCAGCAGCCGGGCAGAATAAAGCATGGGTCGGAATCGATATTGGTGAGCCCTTCCCAGCCGTCTTGAATATTGCTGTAGGTAACAGAGACTATGTCACCGAAATAGCTTACAATCTGGTGCGGAGAATTGTCGCGGATGATAGAGTTTTTGATTGTTAAATTTCCCCAGACATTAAAGATTGCTCCAGAGTTGCTCCCGGATGCGTTTCCTGTGATAGTACAGTTTGTGATTGTGCAGTTAGTGATTGTCGCCCCTAAATTTGTGGAGTAGATTCCGCCGCCAAAATTATCAACTGTGTTGCCACTGATAATACAGTTGGCAATTTTCGGGCTGCTGTCGAGTGAGTAGATTCCTCCGCCGTTTGACCAGTATGGCTCATTTATTAGCGAGTTGCCGCTGATAGTAGAGTTGGCAATAGTCAGGTTGCTATTTTGGCAGTAGATACCACCACCATAATAAGTAGCGTGGTTGTTTTTGATTATGCAGTCGATGATTTTAGGGCTTGCGCCATTGCAGTAAATTGCGCCGCCAACAGACCTTATGTTGTGGCCTATATATTCTTCGGGTCCATAGCTATTAATGATTGTAAAGCCATCCAATATAGAATTTGGTCCTTCGTTGTTGTGGAAATTGAAACCTCGGTGTTTATCTGTTTCGGAACCGTTGCAGTCAATGACGCAGTTGCCGGGTCCATTTATGCTTTTTACCGTGATTCTCTTTCCTTTGAAACGAATGTCGCGGTTTCCATGGCCTGTATATATTCCATCCGCAACCCAAACTATTGTGCCGTCCCAGGAGTAGTCGATTGCTTTCTGAATAGTGGGATACTGAGTGGGGACATGAATGTTGTCAAAGGCCGAGGTAGTAAACGTATAGCAATTGCCATTGTTTGAGTCTGTAGTTTTGTTGCCAACGATATCGTTAGCTTCAATTACAAAATAGTAGTCGGTTGATGGGGAGACGCCGAAAAGTTTTATAGAATGGGTTGTTGCCAGGTTGGAGTCATTTTGGTCGATGAAGTAGGGCTCGCCACAAGCAAGACCGCAGAGTACACGGGCAGTGGTTGGTTCGTCTGTTTGGAAAGTTACTATTGGTTCCGGGCCGGGTACTTCAATCTGAACGTTGGAAATTACCGGCGGCTGGCAATCAGTATCAGCAGTATAGATTGTAACAGCCGGGATGCCGTTTGCATCTTCATATTCGTATGTTGCGGTGATAACCCGGCCGTGAGATATTTGCAGTATGCCGTCTTCGATGACAGCATCGCCGGAGTCTGTTGTGATTGTGCCGTTAAAAATGCCTAAAGATGAGCTTTCTTCGGTCAATACGATGGTCTCTAAATCGCCGCCGTCAGTGGTAACAGTAACATATTGTGTGCCTGCGCCGGTAAGGTCTAAATTTCTGGCGAGGATTTGTACGATTGCGGAACAGGGATATATATCGCTGTCAAGAAGGACAATTTTTTGAGAAAGCCCTGATACTGCCTTATAAAGGTTTAGCTTTCCTGATATGCAGATTTCAGGTGAAATAGTGTCTGTTGAATAGAGCAGTACCTGTTTAAGCGTGTTGACCTGGATACCGGGGTATATGGGCAGCATAAGCACACAGGCACCGGCGACATGTGGACAGGCCATTGAAGTTCCCGAAGCAATGATTGTGTAATCGTCATACCTTCTTCCATTAGATGTTCTGTTTGCCTTGAGCGATAGAATATCGACGCCTGGCGCCGCTATATCGACCCAATCGCCATAATTAGAGAAGTATGCTTTATGGTTGTTCGAGTCGGTGGCGGCGACAGCGATAACATTTTCATAATAAGCGGGATAGATTGGAGAATTTCTCCCATCGTTTCCTGCGGCAGCGACCGTTATTACTCCCTGGGTGTGGGCGTAGTTAATAACTTCTTCCATCGCCTCTGAATACCCGCCCCCGCTCCAACTGTTGGAGGTGACATCGGCGCCATTTTCGACAGCATAATACAAAGCAGTTATGGCATCTTCTATGTTTCCATATCCGAGGGGATTAAGGAACTTAAGTGCCATTATCTTGGCGCTCCAGCAGACGCCGGTGATGTCGAGACCGTTATCGCCTCTGGCGGCGATTATCCCGGCACAGTGCGTGCCGTGGGCATTATCGTCTATTGGGTCATTATCATCGTTGATGAAGTCGTAACCATATATGTCATCGATATAACCATTTTCATCATCATCGAGACCTTCGGTGCCGTTTAGTTCCACTTCGTTGACCCAGATATTTCCCTGCAGGTCTCTGTGAGTGTAATCGACACCTGTGTCAACCACAGCGACGATAACCTGGGGGCTTGAAGTGTGGCCGTCCCATGCTTCAGGGGCGTTTACATCACAATCAGGTGTTCCCGATGAGTTTTGGTCACGGGTGATAGGATAATCCTGGCCGATGTTGTTCAAAGGCCACTGAAGAGGATAGAGCGGGTCGTTGGGCGTTAAATTTGTGGAAACGATGTAATTGAGTTCGGCATATTCGACGTCGGGGTCTTTATTATAAGCTGCGATAATCTCCTGCAGTGATTGTCCGTTCTCAGGCTCGATTTCAAGTTTGTATATTCTGTCAAGGGCGGGGACTTTTGCATTTTTGGGGGCGCGTTTTAGCCTTTTTAAAATATGTTTTTCCTTTTGAGTCAGCAGGTATCCGGATTTTTTCTGAAGGGCATTACGCTGCTGAAGATTAGTGGTAAAGTTTTTAAAAAGGGGTTTAATCTTTCTTACGTGGAATTTTTTATTTAACTTATCCAGGCGCCTCGAGACGTTTAACGTGGGCGCCGAACTTTCAAGAACCAGTTGTTCTTCGATGGTATCGGCGATGTTTTTGCGGAATTTTATAATAAACTCATTCGAAACGTAGCGGCCTGAAGGGTCAGGGGATAGTTTTTCAAATGTGACGGGATTTACATCGTGGTAGCCGATATTGTCATCAAAGTCGATTGTTGCCGGGCGGCAGGGAACAGCTAAAATCAGCCATAGAAATATAATAAAAAGTTTTTTCATTTGTGTTCTCTTGCCGAATTCATATTAAATCAAACGAGTCCAAATAAGAGACGATATTGCAACCCTTGCCCTGCCTCGAAAACTTAGTATTATTTTAAGAAAAAACGGCTGTTTTTTCAAGGATTTTCCTGCGATTTTACAATGTATCTGCGGAGACAACAATACTGAAAGATACAACCGGCTATAATCAGTTCTGCCAGGCGGTTTTAATGCGTATTGCAGTATGTTGGAGTAAGAGGGGAGACAGCCGATAATAAAAATAATTTTCGTAAAAATTTTTATAAAGTTATTGAAATCAAATCTGCGATTAAGTATAAGGGACGGTTTGTGTGAATATTGGAAAGAAGTGATATAGTATATTAGGCTTTACGAGGAATGAACTTAACACAAATATTACAACCGGCGTGCGTAAAGGTGCCGCTGGAGGGCAAGGACAAGGAATCTGTCATATCGGAACTGATAGATTTGCTCGATGCCAATGGATTACTGTCAGACAAATCCGCTGCATTAGAAGCTGTTCTAATGCGTGAACAAACGCGAAGCACGGGCATCGGCTCGGGGATTGCGATACCGCACGGCAAATGCAAAGCCGTCAAGGAACTTGTTATGTCTGTCGGGGTTACAGGCGAGCCGATTGATTTTGCAAGTGTTGACAACAAGCCGGTAAAAATCGTCATTATGCTGGTATCTCCGGTTGACCAAACCGGACCTCATATTCAGGCACTGGCTAAAATAAGCAGATTTATGCTGGATGGAGAGTTCAAATCAAAACTCGAAAACTCCGGCTCCGCAGACGAGTTCTATGAGCTTCTGAAAAATAAAGAGTCCTGAGACAAGGTAAGAATCACTCCGGGCATTGCAAATTATCGGCCTGTCAAGAGGGTATTTGAAGTTTTCTTCAAAATTATTGCACTATCATAATCCTGAAAAACGCCCATAATTGCACAAAAACGGCATATAGTCCTTTATAAAATATATTCCCCTAAAAAAATTGGGGCATAAGCGGTAATTTCCCTTGACTGCAAGCAAGTTAATATTATAAAATAGGTTAATGGAATTATAGGCCTGTCTGATGCATATGTATATAGCTTTTTGTTGAGTTGGCAGGCAAGGTCTTAAGCAGTAAGAAAATCTGTGAATTACGATGAGGCTGGGTTTGTGACTTGTATTCGGAGAGAGTGTTTTTCGTGTTACATTCAGCGACCAAATAAGAGGCTTTTCTCCGGAGAAGTGTGTTTTATAAAATTTTTTGCGTGAGACAAGCGCTTTAGTAAAGTTTTTGTCGCTTGTTTAGATTAAAGTTGTTTGAGGCAGGTATCGGAACCGGTGAAGGTAAAAACGTTTTGGCTTGTTGCCGAGACGGAAATTTCGATGCCTGTTGAAGGCAACCAATACTTTGGCATTAAGAGCCAAGGTGTAAAGGAAGAAGTGTAAATGTTTTATGAAAGAGGAGGAGTATTATGAATAAGAGGTTGTTTTTTTCAATTTCTCTTGTCCTGGTACTATGTTTTGCGAGTAATGCCTCGGCCGGCCAGCTGGGCTGGTGGACCTTTGATGACAGCACCGCCAACGACAGCGGCCCCAGCGGCCATGACGGCACGTTGGTATACGGCCCCTGTGATGTAAACGAGGTGACGTTTGTTTATGATACCGGCCTTGTCGGGTCACCTAGTCTTCCTATGGACAGCAATGTTGCGGCATTCCCTGGTACGATAGGTACGTGGATAGACTGCGGCGGCGGCAGAACGGCAGCGCCGGGCGACCCCTGCACGTGGGCTGATATCCTCGGCGACCAGATGACGATGGCTGCGTGGGTAAAGACTGATGGGCTGTGGCCAAGTTTACCTACCTATCAGTATGTTTTCGCCAAAGAAAACGCCTACAGACTCTCCAGGAATGGCACGTCGAGAAATCTTAGAATGTATCTTGACAATAGTTTAGGCGGGACACTCGGAGGCGTTGATATGGATGCCGATGATGGTCAATGGCACCATATCGCCTGTACATATGATGGGACAACGAAGACCATATACTGGGACGGCGAGTTTAATGCTGACGAGAGTGCTGCAGGTCCTATGGACCCCTACACAACGCGGAGCGTTACTATCGGTGGAAACGCAGCCTACGCAGACCGGAGCTGGAAAGGCTGGATAGATGATGTCCGCCTGTATGACAGCGCCGAACCGGTATGGAGAATCCGGCTGTGGGCCCGTAATTACAAGGCGTATATCCCTGTTCCGGAAGATACGGCAGATTATCAGGAGAAGACATTGGCCGAAGTGAGCTGGACAGGTCTGCCCATGACGGATGACTACAGGGTGTATCTTGGCACCGATGAAACGCTGGTTACCAACGGCGATGCCAGTGTAGATAAAGGTGTAATTGCCGGCGGCCCCGGCCCCAAATACACCGGCGCTCCTATGGGCGCACTTACATTAGGCACCACTTACTACTGGCGAGTAGATGCGAATGTCACCATGTTTGGCGTAGTGGCTCCAGGCGAAGTCTGGGAGTTTGAGACTAAACCCGCATGGGCTGAGAATCCGTGGCCGATTGATACCTGCAAATATGTCGACCTTGCGCAACAGCTTAGCTGGCGTGCAGGAGACAGTGCGGTCACGTCTGAGGTGTTCTTCAGCGACAACCAGCAGTGGGTTATCGATGCCTGTGATGCCATTCAAACCACAATCACCGCTCCGGACCCGTGTGTGTTAAGCCCGGCCCTTGTGGCGGACACCACTTACTACTGGAAGGTTGATTCGGACGATGGCAGCGTGTACACTGACGGCGCGATTTGGAGCTTGTCAACCGATTCGCCCAGTCCCGAGGCTGGTATGGTCGGCTTCTGGCCGATGGAAGAGACAGATGCCGCCAGCGGCAGCGTTACCTGGGATATAAGCGGTAAAAGCCACCACGGCACATTCACTCAGGGTGACGTGGCCAGCAGTATTAGTATAGTCGTTGACGGCGTGAGAGGTAATGTACTTAGGGTTGACAATTTGGGATCACCTGCCATCAACAGCGCTCTTGACTGTGGTGGAAGTCCAAGTGATATCCATGACCCCTGCTGGGGTTATGTGGCTCAGGACCAGATTACAATGGCACTGTGGGCCAAGATGGAGGAGGGCCATACTTCTGATTATCTATTCACCAGAGGCAACAATGTTCAGGTTTGCAGAGAAGTTGGTACTGACAGGATAAGGATATATACAGGCCCAATTGCTGGTGATACCTTATTTAGCAGCAACCCACCACTTGAGAACCAATGGCACTGGATTGTAGTTACGTATGATAGAGATGCAAATGATTTGATATTGTACGTTGACGGTGCCATCAAGGATATTGACACTTCATCGTGGAATCCGATTGGCACGCATACCAATGACATTGTTATTGGCGGCCGGCTTGACCCCGGTTACAACTACAGAGGTTTTGACGGTTGGATTGACGATGCCAAGTTGTATGACATCGCCCTTCCCTGCTGGAAGATAGCAGCAGAAGGCGCTCAATGCGGGACGTGCGTCGGTGACCTTGATGCCAACAGCGTGGTTAACCTGGCTGACCTGGGCCAGCTTATCGGTGATTTGACTATGGAGAAGATTGCCACTGGCCTGTGGGAGATTCCCGATACATCCATCTACTGGAAGAACTGCTCCGATATGGACAACGATGGTGTTATTACCCTTAAGGATTTGAACCGCATGATTGGCAACCTTACGTGGGAGGAAATCACGACCGGTACTCCTGGTACGTGGTCCTATCCTGCAGGCAAGTATTGCCCGTAACAAGTAGTTCAAATTGGTTTTCTGATGCAAATAAGCACCAGTTCGGGGCCTGTACCAAAAGGTACAGGCCCCGGTTGTTTTGGTGTGGCTGGTATTGTTGTTGTTGTCTCTTTTTGCGTTGCAGGTCTTCATATTGCAGAGATTGATTACCAAGCGTATTTTTCCTGGTCGTTATTTTCTTTGGGCTATATATTAGCGGTCGGGCTGTTCATAAATTGCTTCAGTAAATCTACTTAACGCCATTAAGATACAAAAAAGGGGAGGATTTTTAAAATTTGGGGATTTTGGGGGTAAATTTAAGTAGATTCGAGGGCAAATCCCTGCTGGTGGGTTAGAAATGAAGATTGGAGTGTACGTTTGGGGTAAATAGGTAAATTGGGTAAGAAAAAAAGCGGCAAAAAGTGCAAAAAAGAGTAAAAAAACGCAAAAAAATGCAAAAAAACGTCAAAAAGTGTTAAGAAAGAGCAAGAAAAGTGCAAAAAAAAGCGTTTTTTGCACATAAATAGCGGTTCTTTCGGGTGATTACTTCGTTGTTATTGCCTGACTGCAGACATTGTCCCAATCGTAGTTGGAGGTTTGAATGGCCACTCCAGTTCTCATAGTTTACGCCACCTTTGATTTTCCGTCAATTCCTTCTTCTTCAGCCAACTCACGAAGCTTCGCTTCAAGA
>Ga0180432_10002315_pt1 | contig 28698 bp, 24 predicted proteins | sample SS_ome_10_FD_132414 | JGI IMG/M metagenome (GOLD analysis project Ga0180432, IMG submission 132414) | Hypersaline lake sediment archaeal communities from the Salton Sea, California, USA - SS_1_MS_2 metaG | ecosystem: Environmental > Aquatic > Non-marine Saline and Alkaline > Hypersaline >... | reverse complement strand
TGAATTCCGTCTCGATCACGGGCAGGTTCACGCCCATGACGCGCCTGGAGTTCACGGTAATGTCCGTCGCAATATGGCCGGCCCCGGTCCGGCATTGCACTTTGAGCTTGCCCATATCCAGGACCGTCTGCTCCAGGGCCTGGTAGGCGCTGGCGAGCGCGTTTTCGACGCGGTTTTGAAAATCGACCGTCTGATCGACGAGCGACAGAAGCTCGATAATCAGAATATTCCTCTTCTGGTCCAGAAGCTCGTAACCCTGCTGGGCGAACTTCAAGTCGCTTTTGAGCTTGAGTAAATTGGTTTTCGTCGGAGCGTAATTCAGTTGCGCCATTTCGAAGACCTTTTATGCGCCGTAATATTTCTCAATTTCCTCGTCGGTAATGCGATGGAGCTCTTCGACGGGCAGCGTCCTGAGTACTTCCCATCCCAGGTCGAGCGTTTGTTCGATACTTCTATTTTCGTCATTACGTTGCGAGACAAACTTTTGCTCGAACTCCCGCCCGAATTCGAGATAATCATGATCCAGCGGAGTCAGCTCTTCTTCTCCGATAACGGAGGCCAGATTCCGCACGTCTTTGACGTAGCTATAGGCGGCGAAAAGCTGGCTGGCCAGATGGGGATGGTCCTCGCGGGTCATGCCTTCGCCGATCCCGTCCTTCATCAACCGCGAAAGCGACGGCAGCCCGGCGACCGGCGGGTAAATGCCCCGGCCGTCCATCTCTCGCTCGAAAACGATCTGCCCTTCCGTGATATATCCGGAAAGATCGGGTACGGGATGGGAGATATCGTCGTTGGGCATGGTCAGGATGGGTAGCGACGTGATGGAGCCTTTACGTCCCTTGATCATCCCGGAGCGTTCGTAGAGTTCGGCAAGATCGGAATAGAGATATCCCGGATATCCCTTTCGTGAGGGAATCTCGCCACGGATCGTAGATATTTCCCGCAGGGATTCGCAATAGTTCGTCATATCGGTCATGATAACGAGCACGTGCATATCCTCGTTGAACGCCAGATGTTCCGCCAGGGTCAGGGCCGTTCGCGGTGTGATAAGCCGCTCGATCGACGGATCGTCGGCGAGCGAAAGAAAAAGAGCGACGTTTTCGAGCACGCCGCTTTCCTCGAAGGAGCGGGTAAAAAACCGGGCCACGTCGTGCTTGACGCCCATGGCGGCGAAAACCACGGCGAATTCGGACTCCGTGCCTCGAATTTTCGCCTGCCGGGCGATCTGGGCGGCCAGTTCGTTATGCGGCAAACCGTTACCGGAAAAGATCGGGAGCTTTTGACCCCGGATAAGGGTGTTCATGCCGTCGATCACAGAAATGCCGGTTTGAATGAAATCGCGGGGATACTGCCGGGCGGTCGGATTGATCGCCATGCCGTTCACGTCCAGGTCGATGTCGCTGCGTTGCGGCGGTCCGCCGTCGATGGGACGCCCCAAACCGTTGAAGACTCTTCCGAGCATTTCTTTTGAAACGGAAATGGTCAGCGGCTCTCCGGAAAAGCGTATCCGGGTCCCCGGAAGGGTCAGGCCCGCAGTCCCTTCGAAAACCTGCACGATAACAATGTCCGTGGAGGATTCCAGCACGATGCCCAAGCGGACATTGCCCTGTTTATCCACGCATTCGATCAACTCCCTATATCCCACGGGGTGGGTCTTACTGACGAAAATCAACGGGCCGTCAATTCGATCGACGCCGATATATTCGCGTCCCGATAGAAGATTTCTTTTTTCTACGTCAGGCATGCAACGCCTCCAGTTGGTCCATGGCACGCTCCAGGCGGGCTTCGATTTTATCGAGGCCGGAAAGATCGTCGTTCGGTACGGTAAATTTCATTTTTACGATATCCTGATACACTTTCATTTTTCTCAACCTGGAAAGGACGACGCCGCGTTTTATCGCGTCGTAGCCGCGCTTCCAGTACATCGTTATGATATGCAGCATTTTGGCCTGTTTCTGAATCGTTGAGAACGTATCAATTTTATCGTAAGCGTTTTGCTGGAGAAAGGCATTTTTAAACAACGTACACGCTTCCAAAACGAATCGCTGGGTATCGGGCAACGCATCCGGACCGACGAGCTTGACCACCTGTTGAAGGCGCACTTCTCTATGCAGCAGATCCATGATCTCGGTTCGGTCGGAAAGCCATTCCGGGCTGATTTCCTGTTCCCACCATGTCGCCATGTCGTTGAGATATTCGCTGTAGCTATCGAGCCACGAGATAGCGGGATAATGCCGGGCGTTGGCGAGATGGCGATCCAGCGCCCAGAAGCATCGGATAAATCGTTTCGTATGCTGAGTAACCGGTTCAGAGAAGTCGCCCCCGGGTGGAGAGACGGCGCCGATAATAGTGACCGACCCCCTCTGACCGTTGAGCGCTTCCATCGAGCCGGCTCGTTCGTAGAATTCCGCGATTTTGGTCGGCAGGTAAGCGGGGAACCCTTCTTCGGCCGGCATCTCTTCCATCCGGCCGGACAGCTCCCGAAGCGCTTCGGCCCATCGCGAGGTCGAATCCGCCATGATAGCCACATCGTAGCCCTGGTCCCGGAAATACTCCGCCATCGTGATTCCCGTATAGATACTCGCTTCACGCGCGGACACCGGCATGTTCGAGGTATTGGCGATCAGGATGGTCCGCTCCATCAGGGACCGGCCGCTCCGGGGATCGACCAGCTTGGGAAACTCGGTCAGCACGTCGGTAATCTCGTTGCCTCGTTCGCCGCAACCGATATAAACGATCAGATCGGCGTCGCACCATTTCGCGACGGCCTGTTGCGTCATGGTCTTTCCCGTGCCGAAGCCGCCGGGGATGGACACGGTCCCTCCTTTGGCAACGGGGAAGAGCGTGTCGATAACCCGCTGGCCCGTAATCAGGGGGATGTCGAGTGCAAAACGGCTCTTCGCCGGTCGCTGGATGCGGATCGGCCACCGATGCATGAGAAACAGCTCTTTCGTTTGCGAATCCTCCATCTTCAATGCGGCGATGGGTTGTTCTACGGTGTAATCCCCCTCGCCGACGATCCATTCAATCGAACCTTCGTCTTTCGGCGGAACGAGAATCTTATGGGTGAGGTTCTCCGTCTCCTGAACGGTGCCGAGAACGGCCCCGCCCGAAACGGGGTCGCCCGGGTTGACCGAAGGGACGAAATGCCATCTTCGTTCTCTATTCAGCGAGGGAACCGTGATGCCTCGCGGGATATAGATTTCCGACGTTTGCCGGATGGATTCCAGAGGTCTTTGAATGCCGTCATAGATCGTTCCGATCATGCCCGGCCCGAGCTCCACGGAAAGCTGCATTCCCGCGCCATAGACGGGATCGTAAGGCGCGATCCCCGTCGTATCTTCATAGACCTGAACGACGGCGCTGTGCGTTTCCAGCTTGATCAACTCGCCGGTCAGGTTCTCCTCTCCGACCCGGACCAGCTCGAACATTTCGGCGTCCGTGATGCCCATCACCTCAATGACGGGCCCGTTCACTCGCTTGACTTGACCTATAATCCTGTCAGCCATAATTATTCTTTTCGATTCCTGGAAAATAACGCGTCGTAAACCTTCGTTCGAATGTCACGCTGGTGTCGCAGCATTCGCGTCTTGACCTGGTTATTAAAGGCGGTGCGTCCGTCGGCGGCGGTCAGAACAATTCCCTGGGATTTCAAAGGCCGTGCATTGGACAATGTCACTGTCACTTGTTTGCCGGTTAACTCGTGAATCCTCCCGGCCGTCTCCGAGAGCAGCTCGTGATCGATTTTGGGCCGCTCCTTTTCGGAGGCGTTCACTTCGGCGGATTCGGCATCCAGACCGATGGCGGCCTCCGTGATCCAGCCGATGAGGACGGTTCTGTAATTGGGATCGTCGATCATGGATCCGAGCCGTGTCTCGACGCGCGTCATGAGGTCCTGTACGATCGAATCCTGAATGTGCATCGACAGGCGCTTGGCCTCAAGCTCGACACCGGAGAGGATTTTCCTCTTTATCGTTTCCGCCTGCTCCTGCGCTTTCTCTTCGGCCTCGCTTAAGAGAGACTCGGTCTTCTTCCGGGCGTATTTTCTTTTCTCCGCCGCCTGGGTTTCCGCGTCCTGAAGAATCTTTTCCTCTTCGATGCGAGCGTCTTCTTCGATGCCCGCGATGAGTTCGGCCTTTTCTCTTTCTACAGGTTCCATATCACAACTTCAATCCAATCGCCGCATTGACGGTTTCTCGAATCCCCAGCCGGCCCGGCTTCGGACCTTTGCGGTCGGGAATTTCCACGATAAGCGGAAAACTCTCGGTAAACAAATATCTGTCCACAAGGGGACGGATCATATCAGCGACACGTTCCGTGATAATGATAATGCAGTTTTCTCTGTCTTCGAGCATCGCATCGAAGGCGCGTTTCGCTTCGCTCGAATCGGTCGCCACCTTTCCGGTCACGCCTACCATTCGGAATCCGAGAACGGTATCCTCGTCGCCTATGATCGAATACTTCATTGTAGGTTTATACCTTGTTGAGAATCAATATGGATGTAATGAATCCGAATACGACAAGCCCCTCAGCCAGGGCAATAAAGAGCAGGGCCTGGCTTCCGACCTCCGGCTTCTCGGCCACGGCGCCCATGGCGGCGGCGCCCACGTGGGAGATGGCAATACCGGCGCCGATCGCGCCGAGACCGAAAGCCACCGACGCGGCGATCAGGGCGTATTTCATGACGCCGGCCTTTGTCGAACTCATCTCCGGCTCTACGGATTGGTCATCATGGCTCGTTCCCGCCAGAGCATTGGCGCCAAACACCGTTCCGACGATCGCCATCATCGTGACAAGCAGAACGATACTCTGGGTGATTTGGGATTTGAGTTTTTTGCATGATGTCTCCATCGTCTGTTTCCTTTCTTATTTATCGCGACTACTCAATGAAATGGGGGCGTACAAATTTCCTGTTCCGTGAAAGAACTTCGTAAAGAATTCATAATAACTCAGCCTCAGGGCCTGGATACCGGCGGACAAACCTTCGAGGCCGATGACCAGCATATTGCCAAGAATAAGAATGAGAATGGAGAAAACACCGGAGGTCATCTCGGCAATCGTGAAAAAGGAGATCATCAGACAGGCGTGGGCGATGCCCAGTCCCGCCACTCGCATAAACGAGAGGGTGTTGGAAAGATAGCCGCTGAAGATTTCGAGAAGCTCGACGAGCCATTCCATCACGAACCGCAGAAAGGCGAAGATCAGATTGCCTTTCTCTTCGGGCGGCTGGTGACGATGCTGGAAATAACGGTAAGGTTCTTTAATAAACATTAATAGTGACGGCAAGCCGGCTAAAACAAATAGCGTCGTCCCCGAAGGCAATCCCTGGAAATCATTTGAGATCATATAGGAAGCGATATAAATGCCTCCGGCGTAAATCCACGCACCGAAGAGGCCGCCCTTGTTGAAGATCAATTCCAGCCATTTTCGCGACCGAACGAGATTGATCCAGTTAAAGAGCAGGCCGAGAAAAATGACAAAAATACCGAAATAGATCGTAATCTTAAGGATGCTGAAAACATCCCTGGCGAGGGAATCCTGCGCGCTGTGCCCGAAGATGGCGTCGTGATAATCGAACCAGAGCGGCTCGAAAAGGGCCATGCCGAAATAGGAACCGAACAGAACGCCGAAGCACACCGAAGACAGGCCGCACCAGACGATAAGCCAGGCCAGTTGGTACAGGCCCGTTTTGGATTCGTTGTCTCGAAGACAACGAACGCCGAGAAAACCGAGCAGGGCCAGCACGAAACCCTGGCCGACGTCCGCGAACATCAGTCCGAACATTGACAGATACAAAGGCATCACAAAAGGCGTCGGATCGATCGTGCCGTACTCGGGCACGCCGAAGTTGTGCACGAGCATCTGAAAGGGAGCCAGGACTTTCGGATTATCCAGGCTGACCGGAATATTATCGCCGATGGCGGTTTCGCTGCCGGCTTCGTTCCATTCCAGATAACAGCGATTTTTGCACGCCTGTTTAATCTTCCGAGTCAATACCCTTTTCTGGGAGAAGGGAAGCCAGCCGGTAAAAATAACCGTTCGCGCGGAGGATTTGAACGTGCCCTGGATTCGGTAGATCAGCTCGTTGACGCGCAGATTGCTCCAAACCTCGATGAGGCGTTTTTCTTCCTTTTTGGCCAGGTCGTGGACCTTCTTTTCGGCGTTCTGCTGCTCATGCGCCAATTTTTCCAGCTTTTCGGTGAGGCCCTCGGCGACATCCTTCTTAACCGACCGCAACTCGTCCGGCAGCTCGATCCGGGTCCATCCCACCTTGGCGAGGATTTTATGAATCTGCTCGCGGTCTCGCTTCATGGAAATCAGGAACTGGTGGGACATGTCCTTTTCCCGATCCATCGCAATATTCAGTGAAGGCAAATCCTTCAACTCGGTTTCAAGCAGTTCCACCTTCGCGACCGGGAGTTTCCCGATCTGCATGGAGATCAGCGAATGTTTGGCCGGAAGGGTCACATCGGCCAGACCGATGCCGTAGCGCTCCACCTGCCGCTGGATGTCTTCGAGTTTCAGTATTTCCTGCTGGAGGATTCGTTGTTTTTCACGGATGCCGTCGCGTTCTGAAACAATGAGATCGAGATGACTTTCCTCTTTTTTGATATCGACCGGTTTGCGATTGGCCAGGTGCGTCTCTTTCGGGGGCGAGGGGATAATGTCGCCCGCATATAGAAAGCCTTCGATCCGCTTTCTCAAATCGGCTATCTCCGTGATGGAGACTTTGGGCTTAACCGACGACAGATCGTCCGAGGTTTGATCATCGACCTCCGAGATGTCGATGAACTGCATGACGCCTTCACGAAGAAGCGTTTCCGCGACGCGCTCGGAATCCCGCGCCAGCACCACGGCGAAAAGTTGTATCATCTCGGTCGTGAACATTACATCATGCTCTCAATGCGATCCTGTTGTATGCCATATTCTTTGGCGTTCAATACCATTCTGATTTTTCTGAGCTCGTTTCGCTTCAGGATAAAGTAGGACAGTATAATCCCTATCGTAAATGGATACCCGGATAAAATCCGATGCACCTCGTGGTTCATGATCTCTTCCAGGATCCGGCGGACAAGAAGCAACCGAGACGTGCTGTCCGGCGTCTGGGAGGACAGTAAGGTCGAAAGGCCCGGATATTTGCTTTTAACAAACCCCTGAAGCACCGACGTGACGTTTTGAGCGCCATAGAGTTCGTCGAGGTTGGCTTTGTCAAGATTGAAGCCGCCCGGAACAATCGCCGCCAGTACCGCCTCCTGCGGAAGATCATAGAAATTCTTGAACCGAATAATCCAGTTGATGTTTTGCAGGTCAATCTCGACGCCGGTCAGTCTTAGCGCAATCGAATAATCCCTCCGGTCCAGCTTGCCAATCGCGGTCAGAAGGTTGTTATAATAGAAATGATCGAGGCCGATTTCCATGCGGAACAGAGAGCCTTCCGATTCGACGGTGCGGCTGTATTTCTTGATGATTCGGCTGTAGGGCGTTCCTTCACATGCCCCCGCAATTTCATCAAAACTGTCGGCATTCACCACGATATCGATCGGGATGTCGTGAATAATGCGGTCGTACAGAATGTAGTGGATATCGGCGTCGGGGGATTGGTTCCGAATCTTTCGCTCGAAGTAGATGCGTATCGCATTTTTGAGATTGTCGATTTCAAACCGGGCCAGAAGCGCCTCGATCAGATCGAGAGAATTCGGATGAAGATATTGACGGATGCTTTTATAGAGTTCGATTTCGTCTTTGAGCAGTTCCAGCTCCGCCTGTTTCAAATCGCCCGTTTTAGAATAGACCTCTTCAAGACGAGCAAAGGGCGTTCCCTGCAAAAGGACCAGCGCCGCATCCAGCGACGGCGCTTTGGCTAATTCCGTAAAGCTCTCATCCGACAGAATCTTGCTGATCCGTGCCCTCAGCTTGGCGTTAATAAAAGCATATTTCGACAACGAGCGAGACATAGATAAAGGATTAGAAATCAAAGATCAAAAATCAAAATTGTGGAGGCCCTTCGGGCCGACTTCCTCAATTTTACATTTTACACTTTAAATTTTAAGTTCAGTTTCTAATACGATCCGGCAAATATCCTCGACCAGGGTATCCGTTACATGGGTGTTGCGATTGAGCAGAGTCTCTTTCTCCCGGTCGATCTGCTTGAGTTTCTCCTCCCGAAGACGCTCCGCTTCCTTTTTGGCCTCTTCCACTTTCGATTGCATTATCTCGCGGGCTTTTTCCCGGGCCTCGGCGATCTTCTCCGACGTTTCTTTTTCGGCGGAGCGAATGATCTCAGAAGCCTTTTCCCGCGTTTGTTTGAGAGCGGTACTGACCTTCTGCTCCGCCTGAAGGACTTCTTCAATAATTCGTTTCATACCGTTCACACCTTAATCACATCCACTGGGTACCCATCAGCGCAAACCGGGATTTTACAAAGCACGCGATGATATTGCCAGTCCTTAAATTCAAAAAAAGAAGATAAAAAGGGGGTAAGGGAAGAGCGGCGAATCATCTATCCTTCTTCCTGCCGTCTATCGCTTTTCCATCCTCCGGCTTATGTGGCGGGCAGGAAGTTAAGAAACTCGAAATCGCCCGGATTGTCCTGGGCGGCCTGGGCGTAGCTGGGAACGACCTGTTCGAGCGTTTGCCGGCTATCCCCGAAATGCCGCATGAAGATTTCGCCGAACACGGCGCGGAAGTCCGTTTTCCTCCTGAGGTAGCGGTCGTTGTCGCTGAAGAGATCTCCCGGCAACCATGTCAGCTCGTCGCAATTATACACGCCGCCCCGGACCCGGCCGCCGGCCACGAACATAACGCCGGCGTGAGCGTGGTCGGTGCCCGCACTGCCGTTTTCCTTCGAGGTCCGCCCGAACTCCGTCATCGTCACAATAATCAGCTTATCCCACTGCTCTTGCAGGTCCCGGAAAAGGGCCCGATACCCCTGGGCCACTTGCCTCAACAGGTTTGCCTGGCGCCCGTTGATTTGCCCTTGATTCGTATGCGTGTCCCAGCCTCCGATATTGACGCCGAGCACGCGAACCGGGGTCCTTTTTAGGAGCATGGCGATCTGGGCAAGCCTGCTGCCGAAGCTTCCGCCGGGATAGACGGCGCCATCGACCGGCTCATAAGGACCCTGGGCCACGGCCTCCTGCACGATACTCATCGCATTCGTTAACGCCAGGCCCGTGCCATAAACCAGATCCCGGTAGGGCTTCTCCGGAGAATCATATGAACCCCCATAGGTCCCGAGCAGCCCGCTGCCGTCCGGGCCTTGTGGGGTGCCGGGCCGTTGGCCGATGAATTTATGGACCTCGTCGGGATGGCCGGAAAAGGTGAACGTCTGCGGATTTTGAATCGTCGGGATAGGCAGAGGGCCTCTGAGCGCGACCATTTGATTGCCGGACACTCCCGCGGCGACCAGGTTGTTCTCCATCGGATGCATCGTCAGGGCGACCTGGCGATAGATCATGCCTTCCTCGAACGTCGGGTCGCCGGGCATGCCGGTTTCCCAGTAACGCTGGCTGTCGAAGTGCGATTTCGATTGTCCGGCATAACCCACGCGATGGATCATCGCCAGGTTTCCCGGCCCGCGGATACCCGTCAGGTCCGAATGATCGTAGATCTCCATCATCGCCGCCAGGCTCGGATGCAGGCGCGCAAAGCCGTTGCCGAGATCGATCGCACGAGCGGGCGGGATATATAAAGAAGGACGATTGGCCGTATTGTATTCGGGATCGCCGTATGGAATAACAGTATTGACACCGTCGTTACCGCCACGTTGGAAGATGAAGATCATCTTCGTAGCTTCGTCCCCATCGTTCGCAAGCAGCTTGCTTTTGAAGAGGCCCGGGCAGAGAAGACCAAGCCCCATCCCTATGGCCGTCCTACTTCCCGCACGAAGGAATTCGCGTCGCGTGCAGTGCTTGTACGATGTTTTGCTTGAGTTTTTCATTTCGATAATTCCTCTTACTGGAAGTTCCACTGCGGCATACTGAGCAGCAGGCCGACAAATAACTGGATCCGCTCCTGGAATTCCTGCGGTTTCGATGGGTCCAGCGGCTGCGGCATGCCGTTGAGGTTCGTGATTAGGTACACAACAAGTAAGTTTCTGTTGGCGGCGGACAACGTGCTCTGAAAAAGCAGCTCGTCAAAGAATCCGACGATCTGTTCGGCCGATTCCAGATTTCTCTCCTCGATGAAACCAACGGCATTCCAAAAGAATTCGTCGTTGCGATTCAGCGCCAGATCGCGGGCGAAGCTGATGCGCTCGAGCATGGAGGCCGTATCGATCCAGTGGGTTCCCAACTCGCCAAATCCGTCGGGATCGTCGCGTGTGAACAGGTGCATGCCCATACCGTCGTTGATCTGAGGAAGGCCGGCCCCGCTCGCTTCGGCATCGAGAGCACGCAGGCTGCTGTTGACGTATTCAATCGGTGTCTTGACCTTGTTGCGATACGCGCCGGGCGTCCAGAAAAGATTGGACTGATCTTCCGGATCGAGAATCGCATTCATCACCGTTGCAATGTTGCCGGCGGGAAACGTTGAATTCCAGGCGACGATCGCATCCGTAAGCAACTCGACGAGTTCCGCCGGGGCGCTGCCGTCTTTGTAATTCGCCAGGGTGAGTTCATCGGAGACAAACTTCTGGATCAGCTTAATACAGATGAATTCCACGGTGGAGGGATGGCCGGCTAACCCCCGGACGACATCCAGTGCGTCGAAAAGCCCCGCAGATCCGGTACGTCCCGAGGGGATATTAAAACCGTTGCGACCGCCCCCGAAAAGCGTTTTAGCGCTCGTATCGTGTTGATTCGGATCGAAACGGAACGTCCATACGCCGTTTTGATCCCCGTTTTCAATACTCCCGGGCTGAATATCACGCCGAAGGAGCCTGGGGAGAATGGACAGGTCCGAACTATTGAGACTGCTATTGTGCACCTGGATCGCCAGCACGTTCACGCCGGTTTCTGCGATATTGCGAAAGCGTTTCAAACCGATGTATTCCGCCGGCCCGGTGACTTCGTGGCTGCCGTTGGCATTGCGATTATAGGCCGGGGGGGACCCGCGGTTTGCCATATTGGCGCTGCGGGCGATTTCTACTCCATTGAAATAGGCCACGTAGCCGTCATCGTAGGCCATCTCCAGGATCATGTTCTCTATTTGCGCGGGATCGTCCAGGAGGAACTTTCGCCGGAGATAAATCGAGAAATAGTTGCCCCGCATGTCATCGAGGACCGTTGCATCGTCTCCATCTCCATATCCGATTCCCGTCACGCCGCGATTCCATCCGGCGTCGCCGAATCCGACCGCCGTCCAGGCCGTCGTGGGTTCGCCTTCGTCGCCGGGGCTGGGTTCGCGAATTCCTTTGAAATACCTCCAGCCGGACCCTAAATCGAGAAAGGTCATTTCCTCGAATTTCACGCCGCAGTCGCTCGGAGGCTCGAGGGCGGAGTCGGGGAAGTTCTTCGCCTGCTCCGGCGGAACCTTGCAGATGCCCCAACCGGTGAAGCATTTGGCCAACTGCTCGATGTCCTGCTGGGTGTAGCCGTTGTCCACACCGAAGGCGAACAGCTCCAGAATCTCCCGGGCATAATTTTCATTCGGCGCCCCCTTGACGTTGAGAACGTTATCGAGGTAAACGAGCATACTCGGACTCGTTGCACTATAGAGCAGCAGATCGCCGAAGTTGCCGAGGGCGTTATCGTAAAAGAACTGGTACTCTTCGTATTCGAGCTGGGCGGCTTCGGCGCGGGCCCGGGCCTCCGACATGGCGTCGGCGGCGTCCGAGTTCTGGAGATCGTCAAAGTATTCGGCGAGTTTATCGTAGTCGGTCGTAAAGTGATTTTCCCAGAACTCAGCGAGCACCACCTGCAGTTGCCGGTGGGAGTACACGCCCCGGATATGAACGAGCTGCTGAAGCGCGTCGATTCCCCGAATCATCCGACGGGCGGGTCCCGGCAGAATCCGGCGGTTGATAAGCTCGGGAATCATGCTCAGATCGCCGTTTGTAAGACTCCTGTTGTGCACCTGGATCGCGAGAACATTCTCGCCAACCCGGAGCCAGCGTTTGCCATCGCTGATATCGAAGTCCTCCGGCGTGCCGGCTTCGTGGCTGCGAGTCGCCGGTTGATCGTGGGGCACGCGCCCCGTCGCCGGAAGGTTGGCGGAGACCACCAACGCTCCGTTCAGATACGCTCGAAATCCATCGTCGTAATCGACTCGAAGGATAAGATCGTCAAGGGCCGCCAGGGATTCGGAATCGAGCGTGAAGGTATATCGCAGATAGACCGAAAGATAGCCCGGCCGGCTCTCGTCTTCGGGCGTATCGGGATTGTCGTTGATGCGGCGCATGTCCGTCAGGACCGTTCGGTCGTCGCCGTCTCCCATACCGATCCCCGTCGCGCCCCGCAGCCAGTCCGTATCGTCGAAGGCCGCTTGCTTCCATGCAGCGAGAGGTTCGATGTCTCCTTTATGATAACGCCAGATCTCGCCCGCCATGATCATGAGGCTCTCACGTGCGGGAATCATGTCCGTAAAGAGCGCCTCTTCTTTTTCCAGGAGGCGCACGTTGCCGGATTCATCAATGCGCGCCGGATCAAGCTGTTCTTCGATGTACGATTGCAGGCCGATCTGTTCGAGATAAGCCAGGTCCGCCGGGGAAGGGCCGTACCCGATCCGGTTGAGCAGATGCCCGGCTTTCCGGATATCCGCCTGATCTGTTTCGGCACTACGAGCGGAGAGCGTCACAATCGCGACGCACAGCACGACAAATAAGATGAAGATGCTTGGAAACCTTCGATGAAACATGATGCCTCTAACCTCCCTCTGAGTAATCTCTGTTGAAAGACCGGAATCCCGTTTGCCCCGGAATTCTACGACATGTTGAATGGTCCGCATTCCAACCACCCCCGAGCACAAATGATCGCTCGTACAAAACTGGAATCTGTCGCCGTCCTATAACCTATATCGTAAGTATAACATATTCGGATAATGGATACTATTAAATTCTTGTTAAATTTTGCGGGGCGATTACCTCTAAGTAGTTCATTTTGAGGTAGATGTGAAAACGGCGGCCGTCTCAAAACCATCAAATTCGAGACGGCCGCCTGCTTGCAAAATTCTCGTTGGTTGTTCCAATGAGGGTTAGTCGAAGAATGGAAACAGCTTGCGAATTTCGTCTTTCGACGGGCGCCGGCCGTATTCGCAGATTTCAAAGACCTCGGCGTATTTGATATTCTTGGCTTTCTCCTGACCGTACCAGGCAGCCAGTTCTTTCCGGAATCGATTCGCAGTGCTCGCAAAGCGACGGTCGAAACGCTGACGTACTTCTCGCTCCCGAGCTTTTCGTTTAGCCGGGTCATTCGCCGGATAAAGATTCTCGTCTCCGTTGCAGCCGCCTTCCAGCGTTTGCGACGCGAGGGCCAGGGCCGCGTCCAGTTTTTTCTCAATGACCGAATCGATGCTCACGGCGATATCCGCGGTGAATGGATTGGGTTTCTGGAAGCCATCCCGATAGAACAGGAATACGGGATTGCGCTTAAGATAGGGCACATCCGGGCAAAAGTACGGCACAGTAACCATGTATCCGGCATCCTGGATCAGGATCGCCGAATAACGATGATCCGGATGATAGTCGTTCGGACGATGGCACATGACGATATCGGCGCGCCACTCGCGGATCAGACGGACGATGGTCCTGCGATTTTCGAGGGTCGGCATAATCTCACCATCGTGGATATCAAGGACTTCGGTTTCGATCCCGAAGATTTCCGCGCAACGCTCGACCTCGGCGGTGCGGCGCTGGGCCAGCGGGCCGCCGGCCATACCCCAGTGGCCGATATGCCCGTTCGTGGTGGAGACGAACTTGACGTGATGCCCCTGCGCGGCCCACATCGACGCGACCCCCCCGGCGCGAAATTCGTTGTCGTCCGGATGCGCTCCGAAGCAAATGATCCGCACCTTGCCGTCGGTGGACTCCGGGGCGGGAGCGGGTTTCGGTACAGCGGCATTCAATGTCCCCGCCGTAAATAATAATAGACTACCCAGGAGCACACTCCACGTTAACCATCTTTTTTTGCTAAATCTGTTCTTCATAGCATCATTCTCCTAAATAAGTACGTTATTTCTCATCGGAATTTTGTGTCTCCGACGTTGCTTCACTAACTTTCGCCACATCGTCTCGGAAGAAAGCCGCCAGCGCTACAAGCAATACGGCCGAGGCGATTGAGATAATTATAAACACGGGAATCCAGTTGCATACACCGTCCGTTGTGTAGCGCTCGATCAGTTCGACGTTGACGAAGGTGCCGATCAGCATGCCCACACCGTAGCAGATCAGGACGATTAATCCCTGCGCCTGCGCCCGCATTTCCGGCGGGGCTTTCTTGTCCACATAGACCTGGCCGCCGACGAAGAAGAATCCGAAGATGATCCCGTGTACGAGAATGGCGATGTAATACAGGAATGTCTGTTCGCCCGCAACGCCGCCCCATAAGGCAAAGTAGCGAAGCGCCAGCGCCCCCAGGCCGATCACCATGGTCCATTTGGCGCCGAAGCGAGACAAGGCCAACGGCACAAGAAGCATCAGGAAAATCTCAACAAACTGCCCGAGGTTCATAGTAGCCGTGACCTGTTTGAAGCCCTGACTGGAGAAAAACTGGGAACCCAGTGAAAAGTATAACGTGAAGGGGATCATGACCAACAACGAAACACCGATGAACAGGGCGAAGTTAAAGTCCTTTATTAATCCGAAAGCCCTCAGACCGAGCGCATCGACAACCGAGGCTTCTTTGCCTTTGGCCGGAGGGGGCGTGTTGGGTAGCGTCAGATTCAGCAGCGCTGCAAGGAGCGCCGTACCGGCGCCGCAATAAAGCGGGATCGCGGTGCCGTCGATAGACTTACCACCGAACAAGCTTGTGGCCGCAACGAGACTGAAAACAGCGGAGGCGACCCAGCCGATCGAGCCAAAAACGCGAATCTGAGGAAACTTCTCCGACGGCGCGTGCGTCATGGCGATGGCATTCGTCAAACTCCACGTGGGCATGTAACAGAGCATACTTAATAGTAGAATTGCGAACAACGCCGCCGGATTCGTTTGCCGGGCACCGAGGAAGAACAACAGGGCACAGCCAAAATTCAAAACGGTCAACACTTTCTGACTGGCGAAATGACGATCCGCCACCATGCTGATGACCGGAGCTATGAGGCAGCCCAGCGGCATGACGCTCAGAATCCAGGCTTTCCAGGCCCCTTCGATTTCCACATTCGTCAGGTAGGCGGCCAGTTGCACCCACCAGACGGCGAACATCATGTATTGTAGAAACATCATGACGCTCAGGCGAATCCGGGTGTTCATCGACATTTCATTCATTGCGTGTCTCCTTTATTAAAAGATGTTTCCTTCCATCAATTTCGTTCGTCAATCACATTTCATGTATACAAATTTACGAACGCATCTGGATTCATGAAGATAATACCATAAGAAGAGAGATTCAGCCAAGATTATCGTGTACAGAATGTTGGGGAAATAGAATATCCTGCTTGTTATGTCATTCCGAGCGAAGCGGAGCGAAGTCGAGGAATCTGTTGGAAACGGTTGATCGCGAAGCGACATCCATTTTTGGAAATAGTAACGAAAAGCCGTCATTACCTATGAAGAAAAATCGCAGAAGATCATTTCTCCAATGCAATGAGATCGTCGTAGGTCTCGCGTTTTCGGATGACGGTAAACGTATCGCCATCGACGAGGACCTCGGGGGTTCGGCCCCGTGCGTTGTAATTGCTGCTCATCGTAAAGCCGTAAGCGCCGGCGGTGAAGACCGCGAGCACGTCGCCCCGCTGAACCGGCGGCAAGGCCCGGCCCTTTGCAAGGAAGTCTGCACTTTCACAGATCGGCCCGACGACATCGACCACCTCCGTGCCGTCCACGACCAAATTCTTTTCCCGCCGGGCGGGTAAAAATCGCTCTTCAACTTTGGCCGGCCAGATAAAATGAAACGCCTGATAAAGCGAGGGTCGGATCAAATCGTTCATTCCGGCATCGACAATGACAAATCGTTTGCTGCCCCCTTGTTTGGTATAAAGCGTGCGGGTGAGCATGATCCCCGCGTTGGCGCAGATGCTTTTGCCCGGCTCCAGGATCAACTTAAGATCTTTGTCTTTCAACAGCGGTATGAGACCTTCGGCGTACTGCGAAGCGGAAGGAACGGAATTCGACTCATAGTCCGCGCCATACCCGCCGCCGAGATCCAGCGTCTCGACGGTATGACCGCGTTGGCGCAACTCGTCAATGACCGGCAGTATCTTTTGAACGGCGTCCACATACGGATCGATGGTCTTGCCGCCGCTGCCCAGATGGACGTGAACCGCGCATAGATCGACGTTTTCATCGCTGCCGAACTTCTCGAAGATGTTGATCGCACGTTCGATATCGACGCCGAATTTAGTTTCTTTCTTGCCCGTTTTGATATAGGCGTGGGTCTTGTACTCGACATCGGGATTGATGCGGAGGGCCGCTTTCGTTTTGGCGCCCCGCCGGCCGGCAATGGCAATGAGGTTCTCCAGCTCCGCTTCCGATTCGATATTGAAATACCCTATTTTGGCATCCAGCGCCTCGACGATCTCGGTGTCGGTTTTCCCGACGCCGGCATAGACGACGTTCGACGGATCGCCGCCGGCCTGCACCACGCGATACAATTCCCCGCCGCTGACGACGTCGAATCCACTGCCCAGCCCGGCCAAAAAGCGAAGAATATGAATATTGCCGCAGGCCTTGACCGAATAGCAGATCGTCGTATCGAGCGGACTGTACGCGGTCTGAATCTTACGAAGATGGTCCTCGAAGGTCGCTTTGCTGTAGATGTAAACCGGTGTGCCGACCGCCTCGGCGATGTCTTTTACGTTGACCTGTTCGGCGAATAAGTCACCGTTTTTGTAATTGAAATAATCCATCGTATCACTTTCTTTCCAGTTCCAATTGAGTAAACGTCATATCCATGTCGGTTTTCATCTATCATATAGCATGGAAGGCTGATTGCAAGTGAACGTTCGGCGGAAGAATTCCGGAGGCCTTTTCGAGTATGTATAAAAAAAACGGAAGGCTCTATCGTTTGACGAAAGAACCTTCCATTCATCCCGTAACCTTATACTCGCCACGATCGTTAAATCACGATCCGCAAGTGCAGGTTTATATCGAGATGCTATTTTTTCTTTTTCACTTTCTTCTTGGCTTTCTTCTTGGCTTTTTTCTTCGTTGCTTTCTTCTTCGTTGCTTTCTTCTTGGCTGTTTTTCTCTTTACTTTTTTCTTCGCTGCTTTCTTCTTTACTTTTTTCTTCGCCATTAGTTGTCACCTCCTTTTGGCTAACTAAATACTTTCTTGTTTTGGCTTACGCCACAAAACTCATTTCACATTAAGCAACTTTATCAACAATTAACAGAAAAATAATTATTTTTTATATATTTTTTATCGTCAAAACTCTACTGTTTCTTGATAAAATTTTCTTCGACGAACGTTTACACAAGCTTTTCTATCCTCTACTATACGTCGTGTTAATACAAAACGAAATCGTTTTTTTTAGCGCTCTACATTAAACGCGCATGTTTAAAAAAGGATTGTTTTACCCAAACGTTTGATAGAACTCTTTCGATAATTACACAGTTTGATTGTTAATTGTTTATGACTCAAAAAACCATTGCTTTGTTCGGGGGGACGTTCGATCCGATTCATCTCGGCCACACCACGGTTGCGGCCGACGCCGCCCGGCGCATTCGCGCAGAAAAAATCATTTTCATCCCGGCAAAACGCTCGCCCTTGAAAGGATTTTTACCCCGGGCCGGCGATGAAGATCGATTGAAAATGATCGCGCTTGCCATCGCCGAAGAAGAGATGTTTGAGGTGAGTGATTACGAACTGAATAAACCGGCGCCGAGTTACACGTTGGAAACCGTCGAGAAATTTCGGAAAGACTACGGCGAGGAAACGTCCATTCACTGGCTGGTGGGCGCCGACGGTATTGATGATTTAATCTATTGGCATAAGATCATCGAATTGATCGACGCCTGCCATCTGACGACGATGTATAGAGCCGGCTGCGCGCCTCCGAATTTTGAAAAATTCGAGGAGATTTGGGGTCGGCAACGCGTGGAAAAACTCCAGCGAAACGTCGTGCAAACTCCCTTGATCGACGCCAGCAGCACGGAAATACGAAAACGATTGGCGACCGGCCAGGATGCCTCAAACATGCTCCACAGGGCCGTTTACGGCTATATACGGGAACATGGCCTCTATCAGCCGGACGATAAACACGACCATCGATAGAGTTCGCCCGGTCTTTATGCCCTGCTCTTTTCAACCGACGCGAGGAGCCAATCGTACCAGTCGGACATGCCGGCGCCGGTCTTGGCGGAGATGGGAAAAATCTCGATGGTTTGGTTGAGTCTTCGGGCGTCGGATGTCGCTCGTTCCATGTCGAATTCGACGTGCCCTCCGTCCAACAGATCGATCTTATTGATGAGCAGCGCCTTGGACTTGGCAAAGATGGCGGGATACTTGACCGGCTTGTCGTCGCCTTCCGCGACGGAGAGTACGACGATCTTACCGCTTTCCCCAAGCTCGAACGCCGAGGGACACACCAGGTTGCCGACGTTCTCGATTAGAATTAAATCCAGGCTCGCGATCGGCAACTGTTTGAGCGCGGCGCCCACCTGGGTCGCCGACAAATGACACGCGCCTTCGGTATTGATTTGAACGGCCGGGGCGCCGGTCGCTTTGATCCGTTCGGCGTCGAGATCGGTTTGAAGATCGCCTTCAATAACACCTACTTTTATTTTATCTTTCAGGTCATTAATCATCCGGGTGAGAATGGTCGTCTTGCCGGAACCGGGAGATGAGATCATATTCAAACATAACTTTTTTTGCTCGGCGAAAAACATGATATTGTCGAGCGCATATTTCTCATTTTCGCTGAGAATTTTTTTTTCAATATTTATTTTTTTCATAGCGCTAATCCGTCTGAAAACTTATTTGTTCTATGATCAAAGGAGCATCGGGCAATAGTTCAAATGCGCCGATTTTGCATGACGGACACTCAGGATCGGAAAGTTTCACAACGAATTCCTCGCCGCAATCCTTGCATCGCGCGCGAATCGGCTTGTGCTCGATGTGGAGTTGCACCCCTTCACACGATGTGTCTTTCGTCACCGCTTCGAAGGCGAAGCGAAGCACCTCATCGTTAACGGGATTGAGCGTTCCACAACTGATTTTCGCGCTCACCGGTTTGGCGTGATGCTTGTCCGCTTCCTCCATAATGATTTCCATCAGGCTCTGGGCCACCATCGTTTCATGCATCAGCATATCCTCGGCAGCGCGCGCCCGTACGGCATCTGAACGATTCGCTTGCCCCCGATCCGTGTTTCTATTTCCACTAAGGGCACATCGCGAGTCTCGACAATTTGACCGATGATCACAGCTTCTCGGCCCAGCGGATCATTCCTGCATAGTTCCAAGCACGCCTCGGCAGATTCCGGACCGACGACTGCGATAAGCTTACCCTCGTTGGCGATGGTGAGCACGTCAAAGCCGAGCATATCGGCGGCCGCTTGCACCGCCGGCTGGATGGGCAGGTCGCTTTCGCGGACTTCGATACTCAGACCGGTGCTCCGCGATATTTCGTTGAGCGTTGCGGCGACGCCGCCCCGGGTCGGGTCCCGCATGAACTTAATGCCGTCCACGTGTTGAAGGAGTTGAGACGTCAATCCCACCAGGGCCGCACAATCGCTCTGAAGCTGCGTTTGAAACTGAATATCTTCCCGTTGAGAAATAACGGTCATCCCGTGATCGCCGATCGAGCCGTTAATGATGATTTGATCCCCGACGGCGATTCTTTTAAATCCCAAATCCACACCGGGTAATCTCACACCGAGGCCCGCCGTATTGATAAATATCTTGTCGGCGGCGCCGACTTCGACCGTTTTGGTGTCGCCCGTGACGATATCCACCTCACATTGGCGGGCGGTTTGACCGATACTGGCTAAAATCCTGTCCAACAGCTCGATTTCAAAGCCGTCCTCAATAATCAGGGACAACGTCAGGGCGACGGGCCGCGCACCGGCCACGGCCAGATCGTTCACCGTTCCGCAAACGGCGAGTTTGCCTATATCCCCGCCGTGAAAGAACAGCGGCTTGACGACATAACTGTCCGTCGTCAGGCAAAGCGAACCCGACGGAAGGTCCAGCCGGGCCGAATCACCCATTTCCGTCAAAATCTTATTATCCAGGCTGGGCAGGATGTGATGGCGGATCAGGTCGTCCATGAGTTGTCCGCCGCCGCCGTGGGCCAACAGTATTTTGTCGTTCTTGTGTTTTTTCGTCACGTGCGTATCTTCTCTTGGCCGTATTTAAACCACGCGGCACAGGCCCCTTCGGAACTGACCATGCAAGGCCCAATGGGTTCCTGCGGCGTACAGCTTCGGCCGAATAATTGACATTCCGGCGGATCGATCAACCCGCACAACACGTCGCCGCATCGACAGCCTTTTCTTTCCTCACTGGTCGATGGGCGGATGCTAAATCTTTTAAAGGCGTCGAATCGGTCGTATTTTTCTCTGAGTTTAAGCGTGCTATCCGGTATGGCCCCCAACCCTCGCCAGTCGCCGTCCACAGGCTCGAAACATTCTTCCATCATTTTCTGCGCGGCGACATTGCCTTTCTCGGTGACGACGGCGGGGTACATGGATTTCAATTCAGGCGCGTCTGTTGAAAGCTGCCGGCAGATTTCGCTGAGCCCTTCGATAATCTGCACCGCCTCGAAGCCGGCCACGACGCACGGGCGATGAAAGTCCCTGGTAATTTCCGCAAAAGCGCCGTAACCAATAATGACGCTCACATGCCCCGGACATAAAAAAGCATCAATATGATTGTTCTTGCTGCTGAGTAACGCTCGCATAGCCGGGACGACGAGCTTATGTCCGCTCAAGATGCAAAAATTGTCGATGGATTCGTCTGCCGCTTCTTTGACGGCGACCGCGGTAGCGGGGGCCGTCGTCTCGAAACCGACCGCAACGAATACAACCATTTTGTCGGGATTATCCTTGGCGAGTTGGAGGGCGTCTTCGCTGCTCAGAACGACTTTGACGTTGGCTTTGCCTTGTTTGGTTTCGAGAGAGTCGTCTTTGCCGGGAACGCGAATCATGTCGCCGTAGGTGGCGATCAGGCAATCTTCGCGGTCGGCCAGTTCCAGAACGGCATCGATGTAGCCCTGATCGGTAACGCAAACGGGGCACCCCGGGCCGGACAGGAGCTTAAGATTAAGAGGTAATACCGACCGTATGCCATTGCGAAAGATGGAAACCGTGTGCGTGCCGCACACCTCCATGATATTGATCTGCCGCCCCAGTGATTCACACGCAGCGGCCATCGCTTCCTGTGCCTTTTTGATTCGATCGAGCATGAATTTATCTCGGTTGAGTTATCCTGAAAGTTTGTTCGGCGTATCGTCGAATTCACTGATTTCCGCGATGAGCTGCCAGGTCTTTTTCGCCTCTTCTTCATCGACGAGCGAGATGGCAAATCCGGCGTGAATTAAGACTAAATCGCCCAGCTTCGCCTCCGGCAGCAGCGTGGTTTTCGCCTTCCAGCGGTTACCCAGCGCATCGACCACCGCTCGATCCTCTTCCAACTCAACAATTCTTGCCGGTACGGCTAAACACATTTTTTACTCCTCATCGTCAATTGAGGTGATGATTAAGTACAATAGTCCTATTCAATTGTTGCCCAAATCCTTCATTATCCCTGCAACGACGTCATTTCTATTTGCTTCTCTGTGATCTTGGCGGCAATGGCCGCCTGGCCGAGGGAAATGCCGCCGTCGTTGGACGGGACGTCCCGGTTGAATAATACGTAAAAACCGGCCTTTTTCAAGAGTTTAATCAGGCGATTCGCCAGATATCGATTGCAGAAGACGCCGCCGCTTAATGCAACCGTGTTTAATTTCGTGGATTCTCCGGCCGCTTTGGCCAGCTCCAGCAAGGCGGCGGCGAGCGTATTGTGGAACCGGGCCGAAATAATTCCTGCGGCTTGGTTCTTTCGTACATCACTGACGATCTGTTTGAACATTAGACTCAGATCAATCAATATTGGTTTGCCAGTTGAGCTTCTCAGCTCAAAGTCATAATGGTCTTCAACTTCCCCTAAAGCTACAGCTTCCAGGGCCATCGGTAGCTGCGCGTCGAAGTGATTGGTGCTTCCCAAACCGAGCATCGCCGCGACGGCGTCGAAAACACGCCCCAGACTGGACGTCTCGACACAATTGATACCTTTTTCAAGTTGCTCCATTATCATTTGAGATTTGAGATTTGAGATTTGAGATTGATTATCCGGTTCATCTTCAAATCGCTTTAGAAGCCAGTCGAATGCATTCAAATCAAAGTCGTTGCCGTATGCCTGTTTTAACAGCGACAAGGCAGGCCGGATCGCTTCTTTGCCGGCTTTATCCGCTCCGGCCAACGAGTAGTAGGCCAGATGGCCGAATCGTTCGAATGTTTCCAATGTTGCAATCAAACATTCGCAACCCCAGATGGCGCCATCCGTTCCGTAACCTGTTCCGTCGGCAACAAGGCCGACGACCGGCTCGTTGTAACCGTGCTCAGCCAAGACGGAGGCAATGTGCGCCCAGTGATGTTGGACCTGGATAACCTTTGCCCTGGATATGGACCGGGCGTGCCGCGTGGACAAGTAGCCGGGGTGGAGGTCACAGGCAATCACTTCCGGCTCGACGTCAAACAATTTTCGCAGATGTTCAATCGAATCGAGGTAGTGGTGATAGACTTCTGCATCTTCGAGGTCGCCGATATGCTCGCTGCAAATGAGCTGATTACGTTTGGCAAAACAGAAAGTGTTTTTCAAGTCCGCTCCCGCTGCGAAAATGTCTTTCTCGTATTGCGTACTGCGTACTGCGTATTGCGTATTTTGTCCTTCGTTTTCCAACGCACCACGCATCACGCAAGACGCACGACGAACATAAACAGGCGTTGGAACATACCCTCTGGCTCTTCTTAAGGGAACCGGCTGGTTCTCTATTATGTGCAGAATTGAATCATCAACCTGCCGGTAAATCTCCCGGTCGTGCATCAGGAAAGCATCGGCGACGCAACTGAGCCGTTCCAGCGCCACCTCGTTTTTGCAGATCAACGGTTCATCGGATATGTTGCCGCTGGTCATGACCAGCACGTCGATATTTTGAGCAAAGAGCAGATAGTGCAGGGGTGCATAGCACAACATGAAACCGTACGAGGCCACACCTTCGGCGACGGAGGATGCGATCCGATTATTTTCTTTCTTGGGCAGCAAAACAATCGGGCTTTGGGGGCTTCTTAAAAGCCGCTCGGCGGATTCGTTCACAATAGCGTATTCTTCTATTTGCTCGATTGAATCGGCCATGAGCGCAAAAGGCTTGTGATCTCGTTTCTTACGAGTTCGTAGCCGTTCGACGGCTTCGTTATTCAGCGCATCGACGGCGAGGTGAAATCCGCCGATACCTTTGATCGCGACGATCTTGCCCGCTAAGAGCATTTTCGCTGTTTCGGCGATGACTTTTTCCGTTTGCATCTCGATCGTCTCGCCGGAACTGTCGATCAATCGAACCTGCGGTCCGCACGCGGGGCAAGCCACCGGTTGAGCGTGAAAACGGCGATCGGCGACGTCCGTGTACTGTTCGGCACATTTATCGCACATTTCAAAAACCGACATCGTCGTATTCGGCCTGTCGTAGGGGATGGTCCTGACGATGGAATACCGTGGTCCGCAGTTCGTACAATTGATAAACGGGTAGCCGTAGCGAAAATCCTCTCGATCCCCCATTTCCTTCAGGCAATCCCGACACGTGGCTATATCCGCGGTGACCTGCGACAGCGGCGTCCCATAAGAATTGCTCGCTTCGATGAAAAACTCACCCTCCGCCTCGACGAGCGGCATATCGACGGTCCGGCAGGATTGTATCCTCGCCAGCGGGGGTTTATCCGCGCCGGATTGCAGCCGGGCGACGAATTCCGTTATGTTCTCCTCGTTCCCTTGGAGTTCGATTGTGACGCCCTTTGTGTCGTTATAAACGATGCCGGTCAGGCCGAGCGCACGGGCGATTCGATACACCGCCGGGCGGAAACCGACCCCCTGGACTTGACCCGTTATCGATATTTTTTGCCTTTTTTTCAATATTCTACCTTTTATTAATCCTTGATACGCCCGCCTCCGTGGGGGGTTCTTGGGTGTGTATTATAATGGAAGAAAACGAAGGAGAAAAATTTATTTGCCAGGACGCGTTCGATCTGTTAGAATCCTCAAAACACGGGGCCTTAGCTCAGTTGGGAGAGCGCTTGCATGGCATGCAAGAGGTCGTGGGTTCGAATCCCATAGGCTCCATTTCCCTTTTCTTGCTCATACGGTCAACCATTGGTCTATGATGTCATCTGCGGCGGCCGGCAGGATGCCGAGAATCCACGCCAGATCGACCACCGTCGGACGTTTTCGGATTTCGTGCATGTGCAAGATAGCGTCTCGCAGTCGCTCGCGGGAACATCCGATGCCCTCAAAGGTGTGGGCGGCTCCGGCCGTTTTCAGGCAGTGCTTAATCTGATCGGGGGAACGAACCTGGTCCCGGCCGGCCTCGACGAATGCTTGCCAGGCTTGGCCGTCAGCTAACTTTTCACGAAGGATGTGCAGCATGGGTTGCTTCTGTTCGTATTGCTCTCTAATGCTCTCTGTCAAAGATCCCCAGAACGTCGTATCGATATCGGAGGGTGGAGCATAGTTGGCGATATCCTTTGTTTGAAAGATCCGATCGTATATAGCGGAAGAAAATAGAGTGCCGAGACCGACCTGCCGGCCATGAAGGTCGTGTGCAACGCCATCGACGCTGGTCATCATGTCGAGAGTATGACTGAGAAGATGTTCGCCGCCGGAGGCCGGAGCGGACGTCCCCACCAGGGTCATGGCAATGCCGGAGTACACTAACGCCTTGAAAAGGGCTTCAATCGCAGCAGGCCGGCGGTCTCTGATATCCTCCGGATGATCGAAGTAGTAGGGTTCCAGTGTGTTGATCATCTCACTGCAATACCGGCAGAAATATTCATCAAAAAAGATATGATTGAAAATCCAGTCAGCGGTACTGACGGGCTTGGCGATGGTATCGCCGAGGCCGGACGCCGTCAGCTCGAAAGGCGCTCCGACGATCACCGAGGGGATGGCGAAGACGGCTAAAGGCGGCCGGGCACGGATGAGGCTTTTTACGCCTTTCAGAGTCGGCGCGACATTAGCGGCGGTGTAGCCGTTCATCGTCGCGGCGGTAGCAAAAACAGCATACGGTACGTCGCGGTCGAAGGCGGCCCATTTCGTCAGATCGTTAATGACGCCGGAACCGACGGCCAGAGCGATGGCCGCAGGAGGCAGCTTGTCACTGAGCCAATCATGCGTCTTTTCGTTGCAGACGGGACCGCCGCGATCGGTATCCGGGACAATAATGTGCTCCGTGGACCAGCCGGCTCGTTCGAGGATCCCTTCGGCACTACGGCCGGCGATATCCCACGTTCGCCTGTCGGCGGTTAAGACAATGCAACGGTCATTAACTAAGGAACTCAGGACTGCGGGCAGACGTTCCAGGGCATCTTCTGAATAGACAATTCTTTTGATAGGAACGTTGTGACGCCGGCCGCATTCGCAATTAAACGTAGTATCGAGTAATTCTTCAGGATTCATTATTTGACTATCAACAAATATTATGAATGAGCTAAATGTAGGGTGTGCAAATGCCGTTTTTTGCACACGCGGAACCATAAACACGTGTGCAACAAAGTTGCACACCCTACCTTAACGTCAACAGTTCTCGACGTTTGCTCAGGTTTAAATGATCTTCTCGACCACCACTTCCTGTCCGTCACTGAAGTGCGCCGTCGCGGCATCTTCCGGGCTGATGCGCACGAGTCCACCGTCCTGACAGTCGCACGGCGGGCCGGCTTTCACGTGAACCGAGCGCAATCCTCCGTACCACCAGCGAATGTGACTGGCGTAGAGCAGGTCACCCGGTTCGGCGGCCATGGTCTCCAGCGCCGCCTGGGGCAGGATAATCGTGTTTTCCTCTGAGATATCTCGGTCGATCTTAACTCGCAGTCGCGCTTTACTGCCGGGCCGTCGATTAGGTTCGCCCCCTTTGAAACGGCGCATAGCTTCTTTTTGCGTTCCGGCAACGAGACCTTTCAGCGCGGAGTCGGGCTTGGGTTTCGTGAGCCACGTGACGGACACGCCCAGCGTGCCGGCCGCCAACAGACCGAATAAGGCCCGCATAAACTTGTAACTGTCGGGACCCATGCCGAAATCAAACGGTCCCACGAGCGCGTCGGGCCAGATGAAGGATAAACCGATCAGAATAGCTCCACCGACAATCGTCGCAAAGGCGGCGGCGGGCGAATAGCGCTTCCACGTAATCCCCAGGAGAATCGCCATCAGGACCGGCGGCGTGACGGCAGCGGTGAACATGCTATGGGCACCGTAAATGGTGTCTTTCATGAAGACGGGCACCAGGGCCAGACCCAGACCGGCCGCGACCAGACTGGTTATCCGCGCCACGCGTAAATAATGTTTGTCCGGGCTGTCGGGCTTGACGTACGGCTTCCAGATATCATTGACGAATATGGCACTGACGGCGTTGATGAGTGAATCGGCGGTGCTCATGAGCGCCGCGGTAAGCGCCGCGAGCACGAAGCCGAAGACGCCCGGTGCACAGAGGAAGTGGGCGGCCTTGACGAAGGAGTCGCCGGGCTCGGTGACCAGCTCGCCGCTGTTGACCAGGGCCTTGGCGATCCATCCGCCGCAACTGGTGGCCACCGCCGCCAGCGGGGCCAGCACGAGGATCCAGCAGACGACCATCCGGCGAGAATCTTTGACGCTTTTGAGCGAGAGGAATCGCAGGATGAAGCCCTGGTGCATGAGCATAAGCGCACCGGTATTGGCCAGGCCGTCCTGAGCGTAAATGCCGACAAAGCTGAATTTGGGCGGCGCGGCGAAATCCGAAAAGGCGAACTTGTGATCCTGGGGAAGCAAGGCCCAGAAATTGCCGAAGCCTCCGAAATGATAAATCGCGGCGCCGAAAAGTCCCAGGCCCGCGATGAGCAGGATGAATCCCTGGACGAGATCGGTCATAATCACCGCCGTCTGCCCGCCGATATACACATAGAGCGCCACCGCCACCGCCGTTATGATCGCCCCGGTCATGACCTGCCAACCGAGCAGGGTTTCCAGAGTTCTGCCCAGTGTGATCAGGTTGATGCCGATGTAGCCGACGATGTAAAAGAGGATAATCACCGTGGCGGCGATGCGCGTTTTTCTGTCGAAGCGTTTTTCCAAATACTCGGGAACGGACGTGATTCGATTGTAATAGATGATGGGCAGCCAAATGAGCACGAGAATGGGCATCCAGAACCAGTCGTTGAGGTAGGATTGCGTGCTGCAGATGCCGTAACGAAAGCCGGCCGCACTGTACTTGATGAAACTGTAGCTGCCCACGACGGTGGCGACGCATGAAAACGCAATGAGCCACCATGAAAATCGTTGTCCCCCGAAAAAGAAATCTTTGGTCGTGGTCGTATATCGACCGAAATACAGGCCGAATCCCATCACGGCAACGAAATACCCCAGCATCACCGCATAGTCGAGATTTCCGCCAATCGCCTGGGCAATCATACCGAATCTCCATTCGCCCAGAAGGGCGCCCAGAACGTGAAAACGCACATAAGGACCAGCATGAGCAGGTAGCCGGCGACAAGCGTCACCAGAAGCCGCCGGTCTTCGGCGATTTTTAGGTCAAGATATCCCCCGCGGAGTCCGCACCATATTCCGACGATGCACAAGACCGCCCCGATGCCGAATTCACACACAATCGGCCAAACGCGCAACATGTTCATCTTTCCGTTCTCCCGTCCATTCAATGTCAACGATTGATCACTTGCCTGAAGAGCGAGGGTTGTTCAATTGCTCTCGAAGCCAGGCGGGACGATTTGTGGTAATGCCGGCCACGCCAAGATGGACCAGCCGGGCCGCTTCTTTCGGATCGTCCACCGTCCAGACGTAAAGCTTCTGCCCCGCTGCTGTGGCGGCCTCGACGAATTCCCTGGTCACGCCGGCGTAATGCACGTCCATGCCGTCCAGCCCGTTACCTTCGGCGATTTGAATGAGCTGGGGATCGTGCGGGATCCATTCATCCGTTTTCTTGTTCTTGTCGGTTCCCTTGAGCCAATAGGTCGGCACGTCGATGAGCTCTTTGGATTTTATCACGGTATCCAGGTTAAATCCGATGATGACGATCCGGGACATCTTTCCGCTCTCGGCGAGGAGCTCCCGCAGATAGGGCAACACTTCCCGGCCGCATTTGATTTCGACATAGAGCTTGCGCCCCGGCGGGATGGACTCGACAATATCGGCCAGGAAAGGGATCGGCTCGCCCTTGTATTTCTCAGACTTAAAACTACCGACGTCGAGCTGACGCAGCTCCTGAGAGGTCGTCTCGGCGACCGTTAATTCGACCCCGGCGGTCCGCTTCGTGGTCTTATCGTGAATCGCGACGATTTGGTTATCTTTCGTCAAATAGATATCCACCTCCACGTCGGCGTCTTTTTCCCAGCCGAGCGTGACGGAGGCCATCGTATTTTCCGGAGCCAGGTGGGAGGCC
>Ga0180432_10002314_pt1 | contig 28700 bp, 30 predicted proteins | sample SS_ome_10_FD_132414 | JGI IMG/M metagenome (GOLD analysis project Ga0180432, IMG submission 132414) | Hypersaline lake sediment archaeal communities from the Salton Sea, California, USA - SS_1_MS_2 metaG | ecosystem: Environmental > Aquatic > Non-marine Saline and Alkaline > Hypersaline >... | reverse complement strand
TGGCTCGTGAAAAAGTACGGTGGCCCTGGTTCGTTCAAGCGCAGCGAGCGACGCGAGCGGGCCCGTGAGGCCCGAGCCGCCAACCCCGACATGCAAAAGCTCAAGCGCAAGCTGATGCGGTGACGACCATGCCCAAGAAGAAGACCAGCAAGAAAGCATCCCGCAGACGTCGCAACGTCGAAGATCCGTTTCGCCTCGACAAAGACGAGGTCGTCGTCCTGTTGACCGTCTTCGACTCGGACAAGGATCTTGTGGGGAACTACGCAGGACCGCCGCATCGAAGCTCGCACGTCATGGGGATCTTCGACAGCTGGCAAAACGCGCTGAAGAGCGCCAACGCAGCGCATCGCTCGATGGGGTACGACCCGTCGACGGACCTGGACGACATGTACTTCAACCCGTCGGGTTTCCGGTTCTCGACGAACGTGCGCCAGGTGCTCAAAGATCCGCTGGACTTCCCGACGGTCGCCAACCCGGAAGAACGCCGCACGAAGACCCAGACGATCAAGGTGCGCGACGACGAGGGTAAACTTCGCAAGATCACCGACGCTCAGCGCACCGAGGCCATGTGGAAGACCGCCGCGGGCGCGGCCCTTGGCGGTATCGCTGGCTTCGGCTTCGGTGTACCGCTGGCTTTTGCTTTTCCGGCCCTGGGCATCGCTACAATGGTGGCCGGGGCGCCCGTTGGGGCATACCTGGCCAAAGAATACTGGGTGCCCGAGAAAGTCGCCGAGCTTCAGGGACGAAGCGGGACGATCGGTGCGGTACTGGGGCTCGCATCTTCCTGGTTTTTGCCAGGTGGGATCTTGTGGACCTCGGCCGCGGGCGCTGCGTTGGGCACCTACCTGGGTCTACGGCCGGACGACAAGTCCACGAAGAACAACCCCTACATGGCTCGCCAGTACCGCCACCTTTCGAAAGACGAGGTCGAAGAGCTGGAAGACCTACTCGTCGCGGGCCAGCAAGCGAAGGTCCAGGCCGAGCTGGCGCGGTCCCGCGGCGATCGAGCTGAGGCTCGGCGCCACGACGAGCGCTACCGCCGGCTGGAGCAGCGCATGTTGCAGCTGGAAGAGCGGCTGCGGGTCGAGGGGGCGGGCAAGATCCGGATGAACCCTGGCCGCAAGCCGACCGCGCAAAACGCAGCGCTGAAACGGAAGCTGATGCGATGAAACGACTGAGAGCTAGCAAGCAACCCGAGGTTTCGGCGATGGCACAACGTGTACGCAGAGGAAGGAATCGTCGGGGCGGCAGCCGGGGTCGAGGACGTCGTCGCAACGAGCAGCTCGGGCTGAGCTTCGATGTGGCGCCATCGCAGGTTGCGTCTGTAGAGGATGACCCGCGGGTGACGCCCCAGATGCGGGCCTACGTGGCGGACATGTACGATTTTCCGCCGACCCGAGCAGACGTCTGGGAGATCTCCCAGGGCGGTCCTGCCCCGCACCGGTATAGCCCTGACATTCCGCCGCTGGACAAGCGCAAGCTACCCAGTACGTTTCAGGGCCACAACCTGGGTCGCATGGAAAACGGCGACTACGTGATGTGGCCTGTCGATGCCGAGCCACCCGTCGTTCGCGGCAAGGGAAGCAAAGCCAAGTGGCAGTACGAAAAGGTCTCGTACACGTCCAAAGGCAAAGAAAAGCGAGAGTGGAAAACCGCTATCGGCGGCGGTCGCGTCGGCGCCAAGGGCAAGACAGGGCAGTTCAACCAAGGCGGTTTGAACGACGACCAGCTCCAGGCGATCCAGTTTGCCGCCAGCCTCAAAGGCACCCCGGAGCAGCGCGCCAAAAGCCTGATCAGGCAAAACGCTTTGTACGCGATCAACCACAGCGCCGGCAAAGACAGCCAGGCGATGTTTTTGTACCTGCACAGGGAGTTGGGGTTGCCCGCTGGCCAAACGGTCATCTTGCACGCCGACCTTCCGGGCCAAGACTGGCCGCGCGTCAACCTGCCTGGGGGGCTGGAGACGCCGAACATTCAAGAGCATATCGAGAGAACGGTCGATGGCATGCCTTTTCGTGTTGTCGTCGCGCGCTGGGGAACGACCAGCAAGACCCCCGAAGACCTGCGCGGCAAGGTGAAGACCTTTCACGGTTACGTGCGACACCGTTACCGGGTGCGTCCTGACGCACCGAGCTTTCCGAGCGCGAGCACACGATGGTGCACCAGCGATCTCAAGGCGGGTCCGCTCAACAAAGCCATCGCTGAAGAGCTTTGCGTGAGAAACGGTTTGCGAACGCTGGACGGAGAAAAGTCTCCGTCCAAGTGCAACGTGTCTGATGATCCATGGCGCATCGTCGTGTCATGCGAGGGGATCCGAGCCGCTGAGTCCACAGAGCGTTCTCAGTACGAACCGTGGGAGCTGGACATTGACCGCTGCAAGAACGGCCGGATCTGGTTCACCTACCTCCCGATCTTTGACTGGACCGCCAAGACCGACGCGGACTACAAGTCGGAAGCAACCGACGTCACCGACTACATTCTCCGCATGGGGCAACGACCGTTTTGGACCTACGGCGCAACCCCCGAAGACATGAAGCTGATCAAGCTCAAGGCGCCTGGAGCCGAGCACGGGATCAGTCGACTCAGCTGTCAGTTTTGCTTCTACGCGAGCCCAAAAGACCAGGCGCTCACTCGGCAGCTCGATCCCGATGCTTACGATCAAATGTGCGCTCTGGAAAAAGAGACGGGCTACTCACTGTCCATGGGGGGTGAGACGCTTGAAGAGCGCACCAGCCCGCTGGTTCCTGCGAGCGCGCTGACGCGCAAGCTGTCACGCAAGGTCAACCCGTGGCAGACGTTCAAGATCAAGCATCCGTCAGGTCGCATGCCCAACGAGGCGTTCGACATGTACGACTTGATGCTCGCCGACATTTTGACGCTCGACACCCCAACCGTCGCTGGCGCCGGCATGACGGTCGAGCGAGAGACACGGCCCAAGAAAGGAAAGCCGCGGCGCAAAACGATGCGAAAGCTCAAGAAGGGCGAGACGCCGCCGCCGGGCGTGCTGTCCACCACCGACCCCAGCGTGACACTGGTGCCGGCGCAACGCAGCGCGAGAGGACAGCGCTCGTGGACCGTCTTGTCCTCAGGCGTCGAGGTCGGCGGCGTCGACCAGATGCGCCTGGGCAAGCAGACCAAGTACGCCGCGCGCACCAGGTTCGTGGACGCCGAGACGGACCGGATCGACGTCGAAATGTTCGACAACATCAACAAGGCGATCGCCAAGGTGCTGGAGCGCTGGAAGTACAACCAGGCCCGCGGGCGGCATCGCAACGCCGCGCGTCGCAACCAGCCGCTTCGGTCCAACATGTCCGACAACGATCAACTGGCCGCGCTCAAGCGCAAGCTGATGAGGTGAGACCGATGTTCCGTCGATACCAACCACGAACCGTCATGCACCGCGAGCTGGTGCGCAACCCGATGGAGAAGCTCCACCAGGGCTGGGTCCTGCGTATCGACAGCGTGCAGGGCCGCACGATCGGGAAGCGTGACTACGAGGTCGAGGTCTGGCCGCAAGGGGAGAGCTGGCGACCGCGCACGGTGGGTGTCTTCGATACGCCAGCTGAGGCCCTGGCGGGCGGGCGGGCCTTCATCGAGGACCAGGCCACCATGGGACGTCGAGTGCGAGCTGGAGCACGCGAGCGCGGTGGTCTGCTCGGACGCATGTTCGGCGGCGGTCGACGCAACAACCCGAGCGCTCAGCGAGAGCTTATCGACGACCTCACCGGCGCGATGCTCAAGCCGAGTGTCGACGGCGCACAGCAGTCGGGTCGACTGTACGTCCGCGTCCGCCCAGACAAAGGTGAGCCGTTCGAAATGGTGCCGGTCGACTACGAGACGCTCGACCCCGACCGCGACAAGCTCGGCATCGACCCGAAGATGGCCTACGTCTACAAGGGGGATGCTGAGCAAGCCGCCAAGCTGCGAAAGAAGCAAGAGACCAAGCTCAAGCGCAAAAAGCCGATGACGCGCTCGGCTCAGCTGACGAGCCGGCAGCTCGGCTTCAGCCACAAGATGCCGTCGACCAAAAAGGCGCTGGCGGAATTCATGGGCACCAACGAGTGGCTGGACCACGCCAACCTCGACGCCTTCGACCTCACCGACGAGATCACCGAGATCGTCGGTGAGACCGAAGTGGAGCGGGGCAGGATCGACACCGGTCGCACCTACGCAGGCGCGCCGATCCGAAAGATGGTGTCGCTGAAGTCCACGCCCCAAGGCAAGCGGATCTTGGGTAGCGAGTACGAGCGCCATGGGTCGAGCACAGGCATGGTTCAGCGCTACGTCCAGTGGCTTTTGTCCCAAGGCAATGGCGACTGGCGCCGCGTGCCCTGGGGCCAGATCGAGAACCTGCACGCGATCATCTTGGAAGCCGCCGAAGGCCAAGGCTGGGGCCTGGGGCCTGTCGTCTACCCGCCGGGCTCGGGCATGTACAGCGTCGACGAACTGGTCGCCATGGGCACGCTGAGCGAGAAGAACCGCAAGCGCGCCAACATGTGGCTGGCCAGCCAGCGACTGTACGACCTCGTCGACAGCTATGAGGCGGTGCTCAAGCCCAAGACCAAAGCAGGCCGACAAACGCTGCGCTGCATCCCGGCAGCACACCGAAAGATCGTGCGCGAGCGTCTCAAGGTCTTGCGCAAGTGGGCCAAGTACCCCGAGCTGGTGCCGGAGTACGCATGCTACCGAGACCCCGGCCTGATGCGCACGAAGGCGCTCATGGAAAAAGACCCGGACACGACCGTCAGCTCCGAGGACTTCCCGTGCACGTTTCAGCGCTTCGACGAAGACATCGAGCGGTTGCAAAACGCTTGCGACGTACCCTACGACCCGTACTGGACCTGGAAGGCGCGCATCGAAGGACTCAAGCAGATCGCGGAAGAATCCGGCCGCGACTACGCGACGGAGAACGACCAAGTGTTTTTAGGGTTCGCGCCGATCAGCGTCGAGCTGCCGGTTTCGGTGCCAGTCCAGGTGACTGACGACATCGACGAGCCCTGGGACCGAGACCCCTTCGACGACATCGACGAGCCCTGGGAGCGCGGCGAGCCGCCGCCCGAAGAGCCCGAGCGTCCGTTGGGTCAGGTGGTCACGGCAGCGAACCCCAAAAAGCGGATCAAAAAGCCCAAGCAAGGTTTCGTCGACGCGCAGAGGATGGCCAAAAAGCATCCGGGCACGTTCGAAGTGCCGACCGACGAGCGCCTGAAGGCCCTCAAGCCGGGCGACTTCGTCAAGGTCAACGCCAAGCCCGGAGAGCGATTTTGGGTCAAGCTCGACACCGTCAAGGGGGCAACGCTCACCGGCGTGATCGACAACGACCTGGTCTACACGGACAAGCACGGTCTGAAGATGGGCGACCGCGTCAAGTTCCAGCGCCGTAACGCCTACGACGTGTTGACCGAAGACCAAACGCAGCGCGGACTGCTCGGCTCACTGTTCGCCAACCCATGCCCCGCGTGCGGGCGCGCCCGAAACCCCGCCGGCTCGGGCTGCGGCTGCGGCACGCGAACCAAGTCCAACGGCAACGACTACGCCAAGCTCAAGCGGAGGCTCATGCGATGACGCGAGCCCGCAACGGTTCGACCGGACTGCAAGCGGTCCTGGTGCGCGAGACACCGAAGGCCTGGATCGTCAAGGTCGTGGGCTCCACCGGCCGCGGCTGGTCTGGCGCGATCCCCAAAAGCCAAAGTACGTGGCTGGGGGGCCGACCACCGAAGGGCACCGAGCGCACGATCTACGTCGAGGACTGGTGGGTGCGACGCCGGCTCAACCCCACGAAAGGCAACGCCGTGAAGTACAAAGTCAAGAAGCGAAACCCGTTCGTCCGACGTGAAGTGCCCGACTACGTCTTCGACGACCTGCGGCGCTACGGTGACTGGACACTGACCGTCGAGCAAGACCCCGCGACGGGGTGGTACACCGCCGAAGCGACCACGCGCCACCCCGACTACCCGTCGGGTCGCGTGGCGCCAGAATCGAACGTGATCTACGTGTCGGCGCCGACGCGGGACAAGGCGCTGTTCGTCGCAAAGGTCGAGGCAGATGCCTGGGACGCGCTCAACGCGATGGGCTTCGCCCCGCACAGCGCCCCCGACCGTGAAGGCAACCACTTTTACCGGATGTGGCAAGAAGCCAAAGAGACGGTCAACGACCTGGCCGAGGCCGGCGCCCCGATCGACCGATCGAGGGTCGCGCGCGAGCTTCAGGTGCGACAAGGCGACGCCCAGGGACGCTTCGTCGACTCGTATGCGTGGTTCGACGACCAGCCCATCGAGTACCGCCTCAAGCTCATCGAACGCGCCATCGAGGTCATGCAAGCCGCAGGGCTCACCCAGTCCACCGCCAACAACCCCGCGCGCGGCCAAAGCGCGCATCGAAAGACAGATTCAGGTAGGATAGGTGCGAAGTCGATGGCGAAGCGCAACAAACGCACCGCGCGCAAGCGCAAGAACCCGCAGCGCGAAACGCACCGCAAGGAGGCCCAGCAAGAGCTGAAGGCCGCGAAGGCCGCGATCGAGGAAGCCGAGTCCGCCCAGATGCGCGACCGCCCCGTGGACACCGCGATCTTGGCCGTCGAGGGCCTCACGAGCGCGACGCTGGCTTTTTGCGAGGCCAAGGCAGCCGAGAGCGACAAGCTCACGACCGACGCCAGGCTGGCCATGCGGCGCTCTGGCGAGGCCCTGAGCTGGGCGATCGACACGCTCCAGCAAGCCGGCGTGGACGCGAGCGTGGCGATCAACCCCTGGCACGGCACGCGCCGCAACCAGCGGGGCCGACAGCCTGGCGTCACCCCGTCCATGCTGATCCGGCTCTACAGCTCCAGCCTGCTCACCGGCACCAACGAGATCTACCTGGTCGTCAACACCGACGGCGAGGTCATGGACGCGATCTTGACCCCCCAGGAGAACTTCGCGCCGGTCGCCGACGCAGGGTACGCGGGCCTACCGATCTTGGAGCTGGACATCACCGGACCGCAGTACCGAAAGCTCGTCCAGCTCGCGCGTCGGCTCGCCGAGGTCGAGGCGTTCCGGCCCGTATTCCGCCCCGGTCGCGGCGGGATTCGGCCGAGCCAAGAGCAGCGCCTGGCAGACGAGCGCCGCAAGGGCAGCCGACCGTCCGCGCAAGAGCGCTGGACCGGCACCCAGACGATCGGCGGCGGCGCCAGAACCACCACCGGCACCCAGGCAAAACAAGCGGCGCGGCCTGGTCGTGCAGGCCCGGTGCGTGACGCCCTTTCGGACCTCACCGGGATGGCGCGTGCCGCCAACCCGTCCGAAGACATGGCCAAGCTCAAGCGTCGGCTGATGGGAGGGAAGAAATGACCTGCGCCAACTACAGCTCCAACCCGTTCCCGATGTTCCCGCCGTACCAGTCGGTGTTCGGGGGCGCGTGCGCGTACCCGGTCCAAGGCCCGGTGTTCAGCACGCCCAACGGCCCATGGTCCATGTACGGCGGCGGCTACTACCCCGGTTGGTACAACAGCTGCTACCCAGGCGGCTGCCCCGGCGGCATGAACATGCGCGCGTCGATGGGCGGACCTCAGTACAAGGCCCCGCAAAAAATGTTTGGTCCGCAGCGCTTCGTCGCCCCGATGTCGCCCGCGGCGCCACCGGTCGACGTCGGCGATGTGTACGAGGCGGTGGTCGTCAACGGCGAGGCGCCCCAGACGCCCTACGCAGGCGGTCGAGGACTGCTGCTCGACGTGCGCACGCCTGCCGAGTACGCGCAGGGCTCGGTCCCAGGTGCGATCAACCTCCCGGTCGCCGAGCTGGCCAACTACCGCAACGCGATCATCGAAGCGACCGGCGGCGACCCAGACTACCCGATCCTGATCTACTGCAAGCTCGGGGTCCGAGCCCAGTGCGCTCAAGATGAGCTGCGCTCGATGGGCTTTCGCAACGTCCAAAACGTCGGCGGCATGCAGGCCGGGCCGTTGGCGCCAGCGATGCGCGCCGTGGCGCAGCCGGGGAGGGGCATGCCATGACCGTGTTCCGCGTATGCTGCGAGCCATGCGACATCGAGCGCATGTGCTGCGACGACCACAGCTGCTGCATCGAGTGCCACTGCACCTTCGAAGAGCAGTACGCCCTGCCGTACCTGCCGCACGAGGTCGCGGTGAAGATCGCCCAGGAGCATCAGGAGCTTCAGCGTCAAGGCTGGCCCGCCGACAAGCTGAAGGCCCACAGCGAGTGGGAGGACGAGTGGTTCCGGCGCTACTGCCCGCCCGAGATCATGTCTCAGATCTCCCACGACCACGCCGCCTACGGCATGGGCAAGCTCAAGCCGCAGCCTGAAATCATGCAGCCACGCGTCGACGTCGGCGCACAACGCCGCGCCCCGATCCAGCGCGTCTCGGTGCCAATCACCAAAGCCCGAACGGAAAACAAACGTCGAAATCGACGTCGCAACAAGAGCACGCTGGCCAAAATTTTTGGCCTGTAGGAGAACGCAATGTACTTCAACGCCAGCTACTTCCCCTCCATGAAGATGCCGATCCGACATACGTCCGCACCTGCGTCGCGCATGCTTACGCCTGAACAGCAGCAGGCTGTTCTGATCGTCGCCAAACGGATGAAGGCAAGTTCTCAGACCCAGCTCGCGCAGACTGGGGGTGGTAACGCTCAGCGCCCATCGTACTGCGACAGCGCATCTGGCCGGTTCAACAACTGCAAGAAGTGGCTCGAAGATGCCGGGTTCGGTCCTGGCTACCCAGGCATCAGCGACATGATTTTGGAGTGCATGCGGATTTTGTCGAGCGAGTGTGCGCCGCAGGCAACATCCGCACCTGTGCCGATCGAGCCTGCACGGCAGCTCGATACGCGAGGCGGTGTCCGGACCGCGACCGCGTATGGTCAAGCTCAGCTCTCGCAGACCATGATGCCGACCCCGTCTTTGACTGCACGCCCGCAGGTCACGCCGCAGGTCACGCCGCAGGTCACGCCGCAGGTCAGCCGTAGCGCGGTGCCGAAGGGCGCGTCGCGTCAGCCGGCGCCGATGCCCGCCACCCGTCAACCCGCAGCTCGGCCCGCGGTGCGTGCCGCCGTGCAGACGGCCACTGCGTCGCGGGGCGGTCCGGTTGGCACGCGCATGAACAACCCCAACTACTACCTCCAAAGCCCCTACGGCGAATACTGGCTCGGCGGTCGGTTCCCGACCTACCCCTGGGGCAACCGCCCCGGCGGACCGACCCAGTACAACCCCCCGCAGCCGCGGGCTGGTATCCCCGGCACGCGCCCTGGACCCGTCGGACCGAACCAGTACAACCCCCCGCAGCCGCTGGACGTCATGGGCATGGGGATCATGATCAACCCGCAGGAGCGCATGATGGGCATGCCCATGCAGCCGGTGGTGCCGGGTGCCGCGCCCCAGCCTCCGCCCAAGACGTGCCCTCCAGGCTACACGCTGGGCCCCAACGGTTGCGTGGACGCCTCGGGCAACCCCCCACCCTCGCCAGGCTGGCCGACCATTCCGACGCGGCTGGCCCGGCCGATGCAGCCGTTCACACCGCAAGCTGTGCCGCCGGCCCCGACGGATCAGCAGCTCAGCTGCATTTCAGATTGCCGGGTCAAGTACCGCGGACAGCCCGGCAAGATGCAGGCGTGCATCGGATTTTGCGACGAGGTGCACGGCCGAGGGGTCGCCAGCTTCGCGCAACCGCGTCGGCGGAGCATCCCTCGCGGCGTGGCACAAGTTCAGATGCCTGGAGGCGTAATCGCGGATGCCTCGGACGTGTGTTTTTTGTACGCTGAGGCCAAGTGCCAGTTGCTTGGTTACTGTAGCACGGACCAGTGGAACGCTTTTGAGCAAGAGTGTTACCAGCATCTCCGCAAGCCCTCGGCCACAGGCGCACCCAACCTACCTGCGCCTGGTCAGCAGGTTCCAGGCGGACAGACGCGGCTGTGGTCCGCCGCTCGGGCTGGCGTATGCCCTGAGGGCCTGTGCCTGGAAGGCGCCGCTATCGGCAAGCCTCGTTGCGTCGAGTGCCCCGAGGTCGAACTTGCTGCACCAGTCAGGACTCGGCGTCGACGAAGACGCAAAACCGGCCTGGCGCGACTGCTCAACCTGTAGGACTCGACGCGACCGGCGCGTTTCCTTTACGATAGCCAAACCATTACCCCGCCTGCGCGGGCTCACCTCACGAGGAAGACATGGCCACGACCAAACGAAAAGTGAAGAAGGCCGTCAAGAAGACCGCGAAAAAGGCGAAGAAGTCGGTCAAGAAGACGGCGAAGCGAACCGCCCGCCGGACCGCTCGGCGCACGGCGAAAAAGACGGCGAAGCGCACTGCCAAGAAGACCGCCAAGCGAGCGGCCAAAAAGGCGACCAAGCGCAACGCGAAGAAGAAGACCGCGAAGCGCAAGACGACCAAGAAGAAGACGACCAAGAAGACGACGTCCAAGAAGACGACGTCCAAGAAGACGACGTCCAAGCGCGGTCGCAAGACGACCAAGAAGAAGACGACGCGCAAGACCACGAAGCGCAACGCCAAGAAGACGACGGCGAAAAAGAAGACCGCCAAGAAGACGACGTCCAAGCGCAAGCCGGCCAAGAAGAAGACGACCAAGAAGACCACGTCCAAGCGTGGTGGCAAGAAGACCACGAATAAGAAGACGACGACGCGCGGTCGCAAGAAGACGACCAAGAAGACGACGCGAAAGACCTCGACCCGAGGTCGCCGTAACGTGGCCTCGCCACGCATGTCGTCGGACCCGGAGGTCGTGGTCCACGAGTACAGCTCGACGCGCGGATACGAGATCATGCCGGGTGGCGACAGCGGCCGGCAGTACGCTTCGAACCCGCGAGCCGCGGCGCGCAACATGGGACACGGATCCTACGCGCAACGTGGCATGAGCCCCGAAGAGTACGAGAAGCTCAAGCGCAAGCTCAATCGCGGGTGACCGCGACGCGCTGGCAGGCATGAGAGCCGCGACACGAAACCCAGCGAAGAGACCCTTTGAGGATGCGGACGTCGGCTTGCTCGACGTCGACCTCAAAGGGTTTCCTCGTGTGGTGATCTTGTTCGACGCCGACCGGTTGCAGGCGAGCGCGCGCGTGCAGCCTGGCGATCGCCAGGTCGACGTCGACCAAGACGCTTTGCTGGGCGCGATCACACTGGCGCCCGAAGAGTGCATCGAGGCGGAGGCCTGGAAAATCGACACCTCGGTCGCGCAGCGTGGCTGGGGGCCCGCGACCTACGACGCAGCGCTGGCGCTTGCTGGATCTGTGATGCCAGCTCGGGGACCAGTCTCACAATCGGCCAAGCAGATCTGGTACACCTACTTCGATGAACGCCCCGACGTGTCCGCGACGCCGCTCGATGCCTACGAATGGGCGCCGATCTGGTGTCGCTTCCACGACGATACGAGGCTCGACCACGTCTACAGCTTCGCCACCAGGTCGCCCGCATGGATCGAGCGCGCCGAGCAGCGAGCCCAGGAGGTGCTCACGGCTTTGGAGCAGCAACGCGGTATCGAGCCCAGGCAGGTCAGCGCAGCGCTGGACCGGGCGGCCTACGACATGTTCTCGGAGCGCTACACGCCTCGGATGCCAGCCTCGCTAGCGCGCAACCCACTAGAGCCCGGCACGCTGCCGGCCAAGGGGGCGCGCCAGCTCAACGAAGTCTTCGAAGCAACCGAGCGGCGGCTGCTCGACGACGGCGTGCCCGCCAAGCAAGCGGCCACACGAGCTGCGCAGATCGCTTGGTCGGAGGTCAAGCGGTACTACTACAAGCGCGGCGACCGATGGATCCGTCGAAAACGGCCGCTCACGCCAGCGCAGAAACGTGCGCGTGCCAAGTCGCGCGGTGGCCTGCCAAAGTCGCGCAAATCGCGGTAGAGTCTCGACATGACGCAGCGCCCCGATCTGGAGTCGATCACGATCGAGCTGCCCTCGGAGGAAACACCTCTGGCGGGGGGCACCAACCAGGCGTGCGGCGCGAGCTACCCCCACGACACCCGCGTCAATCAAGCCGTCGGCAACGTCTCGACCTGGCAACCGGTGATGCCGCGACGCGGCGACCCCGACGAGATCGGGAGTCGAGCGTTCGCTGAGGGGGCCGCGCAAGCCGCTCGCAACGCGACGGCCACGATCGAGGGCGAAAACCCGGCGCTCCCCGTGCGGCTGCGGCAGTCGTCGTTCGGGCCCAAGACGGTTGGCGAGCAGTCAGGCGCCGTGTACGGGGTCGTCGACCCGAAAAACCGTCAGGCCGTGCTGCACCTTGTGCAGCGGGCGGAATACTACCTGGCCGTCGCCCAGCAGCTCGCGAGTCACTGGGCGAACACCTGGAAGCCAGGCTACGACAACTACACGCAGATGCGAGACGGCGTGCGCATGACGCCTGCCCAGGTCGAGGCCCAGATCCCGAGCTGGCCGTTGGGTGTGGGGCGCTACGATGCCGTCGCGCCGGTATGCGCCGACCGCGATGCCGGCGAGACCGTCAAGCTCGTGCTGATCTTCGACGGAGACGAGTACGCGGTCGTCGATCTGGTCTGTCCGACCGAAGAACAGCGCCGACGCCATGCCGAGGACGAGTCCACGCTCAAAGATCTGATCTTCGCGGCGATGCTTTGGGCGCGTTGCGCCGAGGAAGCCGCCCACGTCGTCTGCACGCACTACCTCAATGAGCGCGAGTTCAAGCAGCAGCAGCAATCCCGCGGCCTGACCTCCGACGGCGAGCCGCTCGACCCCGTCCCCGATCCAGGCGAGCTTCCGCCAGGGCCCAGCGTACCCCCGCTGCCCGACCCCGTGCCGGGTGAGCCTGATCCCGTCCAAGAGGTCCCGCCGCCGCCTCGGGCAGCCACGTCCAAGTTCACGTCGAGCCCGGTGCCTTCGCCGCTCGGCGTATGGTGGGACGACCTTACGCCGGTCCAGCAAGCGCTGATCATCGGCGCGGGCGTGGCGACGATCGGCCTGGTCCTGAGCCAAGGCGCGCGCCGACGCTAGGGCTCAGAGATCACGCGCACGGCCGAACCGTCCCAGCACCCGCAACCAGGTTCGGCCTGCGGACGCGTGACGGCGACTTGGCCCAGGTCCACGCCGTAGACTTCGCGGTAGGTGCGTCGCAGACGCGGCAAGTCGTCATCCGAGACCACGGCGCCGGTCGGCAGCGCGCCGCTTTGTCCGGTGTGCCACCAGGCCAAAGGCCGAACGCCGAGTCGAGGCAAAAACGCGCTCGGACGGTAGGCCTCCGGCGCGTCCCAGTCGTCCGTGCCGTCCAAGATCACCGCGCCAGGGTAGCGTTCGAACACGTAGCGCTTCGCGTCTCGTAGCGCCGTTGACGTTGGCGACGCGTAGTTGAGACCGCCCATGTCGCCGATCCATTTTTCGCGTCGCGGCGTGATCAGCGGTACGGCGGGGTTGAGTTGCCGAAGCGACGTCACCGAATCGCCTTGCTCCGAGCCCAGTGCCCGGATCTTGCGTTTGCCCAGGTGCACGTACTTGGCCGAGGTCAGGCATGCGGCGTTGCGGGCGTCGAAAAAGCACCCGTGTTCGAACGGCTCAAAGCGGACGTCGAACCAGCCCGACTTTTTGGAGGCGCCGCGGGGCGGAGACTTCAGCGCCGTGCCGTACACGAACGCGATCGGCGAGCGAGTGCCGGTCGACTGGATCCGTCGAAGGCCGCCAGGCTGCACGAAGAACACCGCGTCTTTGAGCCAGACTTCGTCGACGTAGGCCAGCACCTTCGAACCGCTCGACGGCTTTTCACGCACGGGGAAGCAGTGCTCGCCAGGTACGACCGGGTGCGTCACCAGGCACTCGTGTCGGTTGTAAGACACTGCAATCTTTCGGCCCGCAAAGTCAGAGCCTGACTTGCGAGGAATTCGACGTCTGGTGCCCGCGCTCACCTCTCGATGGTACAGCTCGGGACCTCGACGTGCTGGGCGAGCGGCGGCGCGGGGTATCGGGGTGCGGTACACTTGGCGCGCACGACGCGTGTAGGAGGCCGTGTGACGGACGAAGAGCTTAGCGAGATCGTGGAGCGGTTGCTGCCCCACATCGAAGACAGCCAGGTGCGCCGCAAAAAAGAGGACAAGTGCGTCAAAGACCTTGTCGAGGCCATGCTGGAACAGCAGGCGCACGAGTCTGAGCAAAAGGCCAAGCGCTGGCAGTTCGTGATGCGATACATCGCAGGCCCTCTCGTCGCGTTCATCGTGGGCGGCGGCAGTGTCGCCGGATACCAGATCGCCAACCGGCCCGCGTCGCCCAGGCCGGAGCAGCTTGCGGATCAGGCGGCGGACCAGGCAGCGACCAAAGCCTCTTTGCCGGTCAAGGAGCGCGTGGTGGACCTGGAAAACAAGGTCCAGCGGCTTGGCGAGGTCGCCGTCGAGCAGCAGGTCCAGATCAGCGACGGCGTCCACTACATCGCGGACAAGATCGACGCCGCGCACCCGAACAAGGCGGATAAGATCAAAGAGCCAGAGTCGGTCGAAGCTGCCCGGATCAAGGCCGATGCGATCAAGAAAAGCAAGCGCGTCGACGAGCTGTTCGACGCCGAGAACCCCGACCCGTTCGCCCGCCTCCCGAAGATCGACTAGCTGCTGCCCGAGGTCTCTCGGTCACGGGCCCGGCGCGCGACCACGGCCGGAGAGGTCTGCTTTGCGTACTGGCGCCACTGAGGTGTCCTCGGCGCCATCTTGGCCGCCACCTGGTTGAGCAGGATTGATGCCACCTCGGGTTCGAAGTCGATCTGCAAAATGTGACACATGTGGCAGACGTTCAGGGCGATCTCGCTGACGCAGGTCAGCAGGTCGACGTCCTGGGCCTGCAATTTGCCCTCAAACGCCTCCAGCGTGGGCATGTGCTTGGCCAGCCAGTCGTTGACCTGCTGCTGCATCTTCGGGTCGAGCTGCTCTTTGAGCTGGTCGACGGGGTGTTTTGCGTTGGCCATGGGGCATTAGCGTACCAGGTGCCAGATCAGGCTGGCAGGCCGATGCGTTTTGCGTTGTCAGATCTTCGACGCGCCGCGCTAGAGCGCCGCTTGCGCTTGTGATAGGCTCGGAGCCAATCATGGCCGTCAATCAAGCAGGCGTTTTGGCCCTCACCGCGCTGGCTGTCGCCGGGGTCGCGTCCGCCAACCGAAGCCGGAGGCGCGCGCGCAAAAAGACGCCGAGCAAAGCCAGCCCCAAAGTGCTGGAGCTTGCGTTCGGACCGGTCCCCGACCCGTGCCTCCAGGCCGTGTACTCGCGCCAGGCACTGCCGCTGCGCCAAGACATTTTCACGCAGCTCAACCCCGGCGCGCAGGCGCTGTACGGGCAGCTGCCCGTCTACTTTTTGACCGAGCAGGCCCAGGCCGACGCCTTCATGCGTGCCGCGTCGTTGCGCGTCAACGAGCCGCAGACCGAGCCCGTGATCAAGACGCTGCAAGAGCTGGCGCCCGAGTGCGAGTGGCTCGTGCCCGAGCAGGCCTGGACACCGTCGATGAAGGCCATGCGCGATTCGGTCGAGCGCATGGTGCAGATCGTCGACGCGGACTCGACCGGCATCGCTCCGCGCCCGCAGGCGTGGATGACAAACTATCCGATTTTGCGCGACACGGAGCAGCTCAACCTCGTTGAGAACGACGCCGCGCTGTTTGAGCTGCCACCGGGCGTGGACCCGAGCACGGTCAGCGCCACGATCACTCGACCGTGGGGCGACCTGGTCGACGGCATCGAGCCGGCCGGGATCGTGCAGTACCCTCTTCGGGTGAGCGCCCCCAACGAAGAGCCGGCCTTCGAATACCGGCCCATGCTGGTGCTGTACGCCAACGTTCCCGGCACCTACAAACTGGCGGCCAGCTCACCTACCGAACAAACGCTGGGCACGATCAAGGTCCAAAGCGGACCGTGGCTGTGGGCGACCGAGGGACGTGAGGTCAAGGAGATCTCGCGCAGCGACAAAGACCCCCAGTTCCGGATCCGGATCTACGAAGACCTGGAGGTCGAGGGGGGGCCGCGCTACTTCGCCGCAGCGATCGCCGACATCGCGGGCCAGTTCTCGGATCGGTACGTCAGCGAATACTACGACGAGCCCGGCACGGCCGAGGGCGTGGCCGCCGAGTGGTTCGCAGCCAAGAAAGAGACTTTCGGATGATGCAAGGTCTGGTCATGTACAGCGGGCAAAACTGCCCTGGATGCGTTCAAGCCAAGCGATGGATGGACGCCAACGGCGTGCGGCACCAGGTGGTGGTGGTCGACGGCAACATGCAGCTCGTGCAGCAGCTGATGTCGACCACCGGCCAGCGAACGGTCCCGCAGTTTTTCTTCAACGGTCAGTGGCTTTCCGGAGGCTTTGGCCAGGTCCAACAACTTCACGCGCAAGGTCAGGTGTAGATCATGAATCCCGCAACCCTACTCGCTTTGGCAGGTGCTGCCGTTCTCGGATGGGCCGTGTTCGGCGGCAAGAAAAAGCCGACGCGCAAGCGAAAGAGCACGAACGGCGGCACGAACGGTGGTGTCAACGGCGGCACCAACGGCGGAGCCAACGGAGGCACCAACGGAGGCACGGGCGGCACGGGCGGCGGCGGCGGCGGCGGTGCAACGCCGAGCGACGCCATCGCAAACGCTCAGAGCTGGCTCAAAAACAACGGATACTCCGTCGATGTTACGGGGCTCAACGACGCGCAGAGCAGGCCCGTTGTCAGGCAGTTTCAAAAAGACTTCAACCGCGTTCGAAACGCCATGATCCAGGGCGGCCTGGAGTTCACCTACCCCGCCATCGGCGTGGACGGTAAGATTGGACCGAACACTCGCGGCGCGATGGACTACGTCACGAGCGGCGTGCGGCCCGTCTACAACATGATGCCGTGGCTGGATATTCTCGGCGGCATCATCGGCGGCTGAAGCTCGAAGAACGGATCCCCACATGGCGACCTTCCTACAAATCGCAGCGCTTGGTGGCGCCGCCTATGGCCTATACAAGCTGCTCGCGTCCACGCCGAAGCCCAGGCGCAAGAAAACCAACGGAAGCACCAACGGCGGCAGTGAAGGGCCCGGCGGATACGGACAAGCGCCACCGAGCCCGCCGCCCGAGGAAGCACGCCCATCCCCCGTGGCCCCAGGGACGGGTCAACCCCCGAAGGCCAAGCCTGCTGGAAACGATATCTTGCCGGCCGCGCCCCCACTGCCTTCGGCGAACCCGGCACTGTCGGGGCAGCCCGACCTCGTGGGCCTGTCATGGCCGAGTAACCCGACCTCGGACATTCAAGGCCAGGTGATCGAAGAGTACGAGCGCGGCGTTCTCGTGCTCTTTGTGCCCCAGACAACGGAAGAGGTCGCACAGAGCAAAAAACTCTTGGACCTCGAAAATCTGATCGGCCGGTGGGCGTTCTTGTACGGCTATCCGACGGTGGCCATCGTGCACGGCACCCCGACCTCCAACGCCTACACCGCTCAGGCTTGGAACCAAGGCCAAGCGATCGGCAGCTACAGCCTGGGAGACTCGTACACGCCTGGGTATATGCAGGCGCTTCCTGCCTCGGCGCTGCCCGAGGCGTTTGCGGCTGGCGTCATCGAGTGGATCTACGGACCCAAGGCTGCCTCCGAGAACTACGTCGGCGGCAGCCCGAGCTACAGCTGGCCGCGCCAAGACCTGTTCCCGAACGAGCAGGCCTTCGAACAGTGGCTTTCGTTCACGGGCTACGGCGTCTCGGGCGACGGCAACGTCCGCAGCCAGACCACCCGCAACAGCGTGCGTGTTCTGCAAGAGGACTACAACATCGTCGCCAACGCGGTGATCAACAACCAGGGGCAGCAAGTCACGCCCGCGCAGGTGCAGGTCAACGACAAGATCGACGACAACACCGTGCTCGCCATGGCGGCAGTGTCCGAGGACATTTTGCCGCTGTTCGGACAAGACACTTGGCAGCAGGTCGTCGGCAAAGCGAGATCGGGACAGGTGTGAGTCGTGGCTGAACGCGTCATCGACTGGAAGAACATCGGACGGATCGCGGCCGGCGCCACGATCAGCTTCATGGTCTGGAAGATCATGCAGTGGACGATCGGTCACCACATCGACCGCTACGCGACGCGCCGTATCGAAAAGAAGTACGGCAACGGCAACGGCAACGGCAACGGCGGGACCGCAGAGGGCGCCGGTGATTCGACCGGCGAGACGCAACCTGCCTCGTCGCCCGACGCTTCGAACCAAAACGCGCCGGCCGGACCGACGAACGTCCAGCCGATCACGAAGACCACGCCGACGTCCACCACGTAGTTCGACCATGTACCCGTCGTGCCCAGGTGTACCGGTGGTTCGCCAGATCTCGCCGGCTCAGCTCGGACGCGAGCTGCAAGAGATCTTGGCGCGCGCTGGCATGCAGGGCACCTACGATCTGTACCTGTCGCCGGCCAAAGACCGCGACCACCAGGTCAACTGCCGCAACTACGCCCAGGTGACCTTGGGCGCGCGGAAGATGGAGGTCACGCGGGCGATGCTGACGCTCCCGCCCGAGCATCGACGTGGCTTGATGGCGCACGAGGTCGGGCACTGGCTCGACCCTGAGGCTGCTGAGGACGGTGCCGATCGGGCGGCCGAGGCGTTCATGGGCGAGCCCATGCTCTACGACATGCGGTGGCCGGGCAAAGGCCTCCAGTGCATGATGGGCCGTCGCCTCAATCCGCGAGAGACGATCGAGGTCGAGGCGAGCGTGGACAGCGACCTCGACCTGGTCGCGCGGATGATGGTGGATCGGGTGGAGGTCGGACGCCTTTCGGCCTCGGAGGTCGACGAGTCTCAGCTCGACGCGCAGTGCCGGCGCGACCTCGACCAGCTCGCAGTGAACGTCGGGCGCCCGATCGATCGCGCGGTGGTGGTCGACCAGTCGATCATCGTGCCCGACTACCGCGGGCGTGGTTGGGGTCCGGCGCTTTACGGCACCGCGATCGATGCGCTGACGGACGTCGCGCCAGACGCCGCCCTGGTCCAAGGCGGCTGCGGTCCCGAGCTGTACGACGAGACCACCAGGGCCGCTCGCCGCGTGTGGACGTCGCCACGCCTGGCCGACATGGTCGAGGTTCGCGGCGCCGCGGCCGTCGGACAGCGCCCAGGTCGACAGCCCACGCCACACGTCGTCGTGCGACGCTACACCAACGTGACCTGAGGCCGTGCTACGTTGGTGGCATGCTGTGTCCGGAAGCCACCCAAAACGAGCAGCTCAACGCGCAGAACCGAGCCAGAACCGCCCAACAGTTCGGCTACGGTCCGCAAGATCCGATGCAGCCCAACGAGCAGTTTTGGGTCGAGAAGTCGTACCGCTGGAAGCTTCCCGTCGTGCTCGCCCATCTTCGCCGGTGCGGCAACTGCAAGGCCTACGACGTGAGCGCGGGCATGCAGGCGTGTGGCGGCTCGACGGCGGACGGCAAGGTCGGCTACTGCCACATGCACGACTTCAAATGCTCGGCGCTGCGCACGTGCGACACCTGGGCACCGGGAGGCCCGATCACGTGAACGACGCACGAGAGATCTTCGGGGCCGGCATGCTGGGCTTCGCGTTCGGCTTGATGGCCATGCTTGGGATCTGGAAGCTGGCGATGCTCGACGTCGAGGCGGTGCCCGTCGAGCCGGTCGAGGACATCGATCGCGCTCGCTTCATGCTGGAGTGCACGCACGACTGGATGATGGCACCCGACGACTGCCGGGCCGTGCTGAGGGGCGAAGACCCGCCGGCCTCCGTCGACGGGTGCTGACGCTCACGCGCCGATGCAGCCCGAGGCGGACTCGACGTCCTCGACGAGGCCCGCACGGTCGACCAGCCCGCGGACCCGCCAGCCCGGCAGCATCGCCGGCCACGCGAACGCGGTGCTCTTCGCCCAGCGCTCCAAAGACCGTTGCGCCTTGCGGGGCGCACGAGGCTCGGCGAACCCGGTCCCCGAACAGCGGATGCAGGGCAGGTAGCAGATGCTAAAGCCGTCGTGATCGGACATGACGCTGACCTCGGCCAGCCCCTGTAACGGATGGTCCACCGGTACGCAGTCCGTACCAGACCCGTGACAGGACGGGCAGAGCGCAGGCTCCCAGACAATCTGGTAGGATGCGGGCATGGCGTACCCGGCATACTACGGCGTCCCGTACCGGCCCAACAGCATGGTCCCCCTCAACTACGGGTACGTCTACCCGACCGCTCAGCCCTACACCGGACAAGCCGGTTGGGTCTGCGATCCGAGCGGGATCTGCTGGTACTACGGCGTGCCGTACTACTACACCTGGGGCAACTGGTATCCGTACTGGGGCTACGGCCGCGGCTGGTGGCGACGACGTGGCCGTCGTGGACGCGGCGTCCGGTACGGGCGAGGCGACCAGCTCGCGCCGATCCGTGGAGGCGGTCGACGTGGTGGCCGCGGTGGTCGACCCGGCCGCGGTGGCGGTGGTCGACCCGGCCGTGGCGGCGGCGGGCGCCGAGGTAACCCGAGCATGCCGCTCGACGCCATGATCGAAGAGTTCATGGTGGCCCAGGCGTCGATGCCACAGACGATGGCCAAGCCGCAGGGCGAACCGATGCCCACGCCGAGCTACGAGAACCAGATGCTGATCGGGGCGCTCAACTCGATCGGCCAAGAGGGCGCCAAGCTGCTCAACTCCGGCAAGGTCGGGCAGATGCCGCCGTGGGCCGTGTACAAGATCGTGCGCGCCACCCAGCGGCTCGGTGACGTCACCTTCTACGCCAAGAACAAGCCGCAAAACGGTCAGGCGCCGGAGACCAACCCCGGCGCGAAGCCCTCGGGGTACATGACCTACGGCAACCTGGCGCAGGCGATCGACGACGCCGGCTACCTGGAGCAGCTGCTGCGGGACAACCCGCAGGCCAAGATGCCCGAGTGGGCGATCGACTACATCCACCAGGCGGTCATCGACGTGCACGACGTGTACGCCTACGCCGTGCGCGGCTCGTGGTCCCAGGACGTGATCGATGACGCCGTCGAGGGGCTCAATGGCGCGGTCAAACAAAACCCCGCCTGGGGCTCTGCGCTTCTGGGCGCCGCAGCCGGTGCCGCGAGCCTGTACGCCTACAGCGACTACCAAAAGCAAGAGCTGGCCAAGCAAGCCAAGGCCGAGGCCGAGGCCGCCCGCAACGAAGACGGGTCCGCCAACAAGTACCTGCCGCGTTCGGCGACGATCAAGGTGACGGGCAGAGAGCTGTCCGAGGGCGAGGGCATGGACTTCCCCGGCATGGACCCTGGTTCCATGGTCGTCGGAGCTGGACGCGCGTCGGGCGACCTGATCTCGCCTCTGCCCGTCGACCAAGTCGAATCGATCTCGATCGAGCGCGATGGCCAGGTGATCGCTTTGAACGCGAACATGGGTCTATTCGGCTCCGCCGAGGACGATGACAAGCTGATCTCTGTCGTTTCGACCGGGCCGCAAACGGTATCCACGTTCGGGCTCTACACGACCGACGACACGAACTTCACCCGCTTCGGCGCCGGAGGATTTTTCGACGCGGAGACCAAAGAAGATCTGCTCGCCAACATCGACAGTTTCACGCTCCGGATCAGGCTCAAGGACGGACCCGACGAGGTCATGGACGTCGACGCCGAGATCGAGAACTGGCAGGAGGCGGGCGCAGATCCGACGATCCCTCAGGCGCCGACCCCCCAGGCCAACCCGATGCCGTTCAAGTACCGGCCGGTGCCCGTCGGCGGCACCCGTTCGGCTCAGGCGGTGCCGGTCAACCTCACCGCGGCTCGACCCGAGCAGGCAGCTCGCGCACCGATGATGGCCCAACGCGGCTTCTCGATGGGGCGTCGCAACCCCGCTCAGATGCAGGTCTCGGGTCCGCTGGCCACGCTCACCCCGCTGCCTGGTCCGCCGAAAAAAGCCGGTGTCTCGCCCATGCCGACGGCGACGATCGGCGTTCAGCCCGGCCCGAGCCAGCTCGGGGTCCAGCCGGGGCCAAGCCAGTTTGCTGCGGTCCAGCGCGCCATGGCGGCGCCAGCTCAGCCCGTTCAACCTGTCGCGGCCCAGGCGACACTCGCGGGTCAGATGGCTCAGCTCATGGCCTCGGCGCGCATGATCTTCCAGATCATCACCGCGCCCTTTGACCCGCGTCGCAGCAAAGAGGCCCAGTGCCAAGAGCGCGTCGACGCGGTGTGCCGCGCGATGCCAGGGGGATGCACGCCCGAGCAGATGCAAGAGCTGCTGACGTTTTGCGCCAACTGGGTGCTCGTCCCCGAGCCGACGCGTGTGCCCTCGGGCGCTCGTGCGTTCGCGGCGGCGCAAGGCGGACCGTCCGTGCAAGGCTTCCCGCCGGGCTTCGACCCCAACGACCCCGTGCACCGCCTGGCCTGGTTCATGTGCCAGCGCAAGTCCGGTCCCAACGCACCCTGCTCGTGGCTCAACCGCTGGGAAAGCGGTTCGGGGCAGAGCGCGCAGGAGTGCTTCGACGCCTGCTACAACGACACCGTGACCTTGAGCAAGGCGCCCATGCCGAGCCCACAGGCGGTCGCCCGGCGCCGCGCCACGCGACGCTCACGGGTTCAGCAGGTACTGTCTCAGCTGCTCGGCAACCTGGCCTGACCGATGAAGCTGTACCGCGGCACGCAGCGGCCGGAGGTCCAGGGTCGGCAAAAACTGACCTCTTGGACGCCGTCGAAGTCGGTCGCGGTTGTGTACGCCAGCCGCCCAGGCAGAATCGGTGAGCCCGCGAAGTTCGTCGATGACTCGACGTTGCACGAAGGCACGCTCAAGCCAGGCGCAAAGATTCTGGAGATCTGCGGCGGCGACACCTGGTGCTCGTTTGGCCAAGTCCTAGAAGAGCTGAAGTACGGAGAGCCCAACGGGGCCACGGATGAGGACGCGCGCAAGATATTGAACTACATGCACAACCGCTACGTCGGCAAAGTGCCAGGCGGTGAGTTCAAGGTGAGTCTGTTCGACGAGGACGGAAACGAGCTTGGATGGAGCGACTGGGGGATGTTCTCATCCCCGATTTCGTGGGCACGCGACGACTGGGACGACGAGGGCGTCGACATGGGCGATCGTCTGCTCGCCGATACCTACATATTCGCGGACGCGCCCGCAACCAGGCGCGTAGCCAAGCGACTTGGCTACGATGCGCTGCTGTACTACGACATTTTCGCCGCAGGCATCTACGCAGCCGAAGATCTGTTGGGCTGCGACAAAGACGATGTCGACGGTGTCGAGTACCTGTTCGACGTCGAGCACGAGATTCAGCCCGTGCACACGACCATCCGCGTGCTGGAGCCGTCCGAGCTGGTGGACCCGCGGTCGTATCCGGTGGCCGATGTTTTGGACCAGGTGCGGTGCGACGTGCCGGCCGCGAACCCGTCCCAGGCGCGCGGTGGCGACTACGCAAAGTTGAAGCGTAAACTTATGCGTTCCTGACTACTCAATTCTGGTATGGTCACGACCTGTGGCCCCACGGCATACCAACCGAAAACGGCGCTCATTCGGCATGCGTTTTCATGATGCGCGAAGGTCATCTTTTGCGCCGCCAAAACCTGCGCGTCGACCGTCTTCGTCTGAAGCTCGTGTCCAGATCCAGGTCGTAGATCGACCGATCAAGGTCGGCATCGTCACCCCATGTTTTTGGAAAGGCGGTGCGGAGCAGTGGATCAAGGATATTTGTCGGCACGTGAAGCATCCCGTCGAGCTGACCGACCTGGTCGTTCTGCGTAGCAAGGATGCCTCCATTCAGGAGATTCGAAAAGCTGGAGCCTCCTGGCGTGTGCGGATCGGATCGGGACATGTTGCTGACCTGGCAGAGAACTGCGACGTCGTGCTGACCTGGGGGACCGACATCGCACTGCGGTGGTCCCCGAACACCCACGCTAGGCTCGTGTTCGCCTGCCACTTTGACGCATCCAACGCTTGGAACGAGTCGTTGTTGCGCAAGAGCTTTAGGGCGGACGCGTTCGTCGCGTGCTCACCAGAGGCGCTCAAAGCGATTCCGAAACGCTTTGAGAAAAAGACGATCGTCATCACAAACGGCGTCGACACGTCCCGTCTAAAGACGGAGCTGAGCAAAGAACAGGCGAAAAAAAGCTTTGGCATTGACCCGAGGAAAAGCGTCTTGGGGTTTGTCGGCCGAACCAGCCATGAAAAGGGACCAGAGATTTCCCTGGCCGCCATCAGGCAGCTTCCCGATTCATGGACGCTCTTGGTCGCTGGTGACGACCGAAGAAATGTGTGGGGATCGTCCAAGGAACTTGACGACCGAATCGTTCCGCTAGGCTTTTGCTCCGATGTCGCGCGGTTGTACCGAGCGATGGACGTCGTCATCGTACCTTCGGCCCAGGAAGGTTTCGGTTACGTGATCGCCGAGGCCTGGTCCGCAGGTGTTCCTGTGGTCAGCGACCTGGTTGGCGTGGCAAAACTCCAGCCGTCTTTTGTGACGCGGATACACGCTGCGCTTCACAAGAACATGACGCCGCATCAGCAGAAAACAGCCCGCGTCCGCATGCTTCGACAAGACCTTGCCGGAGCTGTAATGCGCGCTCAAAAGTTCGACGTGGCAGAGCCGAAGGAGTTTGTGGACCGAGAGCTGAGCTGCGATGTGTTCGGCCAAAGATGGACGGACTTTTTGAAATCATCGGTGAGCTGGAGAGAGTCATGAGGCACGGGAGAGAGACGTTTCCTCGATTTTTGCGTCGATCTGCGTCGCGCAGCACAGGCGCGCATGTCAAAGAACGACAACATACGCACGAACTTGGACCAGCACGCTACGCCAAAGGCAAGGTAAGCGTGTTGATGAGCGCGTACAAGACGAGCAAATACCTGGCCGAGTCGGCCGGTTCTGTTCTGGGGCAACGTCTTCGTCCTGCCGTCTCGATCGAGCTGATCATCGGGGTGGACCACGATCCTCAATGCCTCGATGTAGCACGCGAGATTGCGCGTCGAGATCCCAGAGTGACGCTGCTGTGGATGAAAAAAAACGTCGGAACGTATCGCACGATGAATACGTGCCTGACATACGCGCGTGGGGCTTACATTTCCGTCCTCGACAGCGACGACGTTTCGCTGCCCGGACGATTCATGACTGCCATGCGAGCGTTCGCCGAAGATCCCGATCTGAAGATGGTTGGTTCGTGGTTTTACGATGTTGACGAGGCGCTTCGGATACGAAAGCTCATGAAGATGACCAACGTCATGACGCATAGCTCTTGGACGGTCAAGAAGTCTGTGTACGACGAGCTGGGAGGATACAAGGAGCTTCGTTGCGGCGCCGACTACGATTTTTTGGTCCGGGTTCGAAAGAACAATCACAAGGTGTTGTGCATGCAGGAGCCATGCGTCAAGCACCGTGGTCGGCCTGGCTCGTTGTCGGGAGGCAACCCCGCGACCAGGCGAAACTCACCGGAGCGGAACCGTGCGAACGCTGAGACGAAGCGCGAAGCAGACGCGGCCGAGGGGGAGGCAACACGTCTCACGCTCAGGCCAGCTCCGCACAGAGTAGAAGTCAGGGCTGCACCGTGACCACCATCGCGTCCATGGCAAGTATTCCAAGCCGAACCGTCGCCATGCGTCGCGTCGTGGAAACGATCGCTCCGCAGGTCGATAGGATGTTCGTGTACCTCAATGGGTATCGTGAAGTACCGAAACAGCTTGCTTCGCACAAAAATGTTTTCGTTGCGAGGTCGCAAAACACCAGCTTCGGAGATCGAGGGGATGCCGGAAAGTTCTTCTGGTCGCAGAGAGAAGAACGAGGGTTTCGGCTGACCTGTGATGACGACCTTGAGTACCCCAGCGACTACGTCGAAAAAATGGTTCGCGCGTGCGAGGCCTACGGATGTACGGCCGTCGTCGGAGTTCATGGTTATCTGTTCCGTCATCCCTTCGTTTCCATGCAAACAAGCCGACTTGTTTTCATGTTCGACAGTGCGCTCGACCAAGACAGAGGTGTGCACGTCCTCGGAACCGGAACGTCGCTGTACCACACGGACGCGATTCGGATTTCTTCCGAACATTTCACAGCTCCAAACATGGCCGACATTCTCTTCGCCCTGGCGGCTCAGAAACAGGCCGTTCCGATGGTCGCCATTCGAAGATCTAAAGGATGGGTCAAGCAGGGGCTTGACCCAGCGCGGAGCATCTACAAGTCCTCGATTAGAAAAGATGCCACGTTCATGGACAGCAGCTCTCGCCAGACACGAGCTATCAAAGGCCAAGGACGTTGGCGCGTTCACAAAGCGGAGAAAAGAAAATCGTGAGCAACGAACCCTACGCAAGAAACTTGGCTGTTGGATGGGCCAACCAAGACACCATCGAGCTGGTCAAGCAAGCCAAGCCAACAAACTACGCCGAGATCGGAGTCTACAAGGGACACACAGCGGTCGAAGTGGCCAAGCACCTTCCAGCAGGTGCGACGATGCACCTTTTCGACTTCGACGACATGCTTCCCGACGTGGTTGCCAAGATCACGAAGGTCGCAACCAACATCGAGGTCAAGAAGTACCCTTGTGAACGCAAGCTGATGAACAGCTACTGCTGGCCGTTGGGAGAGCTGCTTCTCAAAGAAGACCCACCAAAGTTCGACTACGTCTTCTTGGATGGCGCTCACACGTGGAACGTCGACGCACTGGCGTTCCTGATAGTAGATCGCTTGCTGGAAGTCGGAGGCGTGGTCGACTTCGACGACTACTGGTGGACGTTGGCGACCAGTCCGTCGATGAACCCGAAAAAGTTCACGGACACGGAAAAATGGTACACGCCTCGGCAGATCAATCAGCCCCACGTGAAGATGATTGTCGAAGCGTTGGTTCGAAAAGACGATCGATACGAGGAAATCAAAAAGAACAAAGCGTTTCGAAAGGTGTCCTCGTGAACCTGCGATGCTTTGTTGTCGGCGTCGGACACAGCGGAACGTCCATTACATGTGCAATACTAGACTCGCATCCGAGCCTAAGCGCGATCCCTGGTGAAACAAACATTTTGTTCAGAGACACACTGTCGATCAAAAAAACGCTTCGTATGTGGGATAGTACCTACGGGGACTGGGTTGAAAAGACGCCAGAACACTGCTGCTTGGTTCGCAAGCTGTTCATGGTTGCGCCAGAAGCAAAAGTGATTTGGGTGATGCGTCACCCCTTGGACGTGGTCGGAAGTCGCATCCTTCGGTGGATGACAGAACGGGGATTATCACGAGAAGAGTCGCTGAGCTTGAACACGGAGCTTTACGCTAGCCGTGCCAGAAATATGCTTCGACACTCGGACGACAAACGGATTCACCGTATGCGGTACGAAGACCTCGTCGCAGATCCACAAGCCTGTGCGCGCAAGGTATGCGACCACCTGGGCGTCGAGTACGAACCTGCGATGCTTGACGTTGGACGTGTTCGTCGAAACTGGTACGCCAAGACGATCAAGTCGGCGCACAACACTCGTCGTGACGCCCAGGTGAGCCAAGCAATCTTCGACGGCCGCGGGAGCGGAGCGGCGAACCTTACGCCGGCCGAGCGAGAAGTCGTCTGGGAAGATCTTCGAAGCATCGCGCACCCCATGGGATACGAAACGATCTCGATCAAAGGATGATTGTCCGTGAAGGTTTGGGTTTATCCACACGGGTTCGAACGCTGGTATTACCCCAAGCTACGCGTCGTTATGGAGACGCTCGGCTGGAAGGTGGGGTCTAGCGACGATCACGATCTTCGAATCTTTTTTTGCCTGCATACTCTGCACAAGAACAACAAGATTCTGAAGATGGACGGAAAACCTGTACGCGATGCTCCCACAACGAGCATCCTGCCCAAGACGATCAACGGGAGCTGCACGGACACACGCAAAAGTCACGTGGACTCTGCGTTCAAGAAGGTCTTCGGGTACGGCACAAAGGCCGAGCACGGAGAGGACTGCCTGGTGAAGCCGGAGGCCCAGGCGATGAAGACGTTTGTCGAGTCAAAAAGCACCGGCAGGCCTCACTATTTTGAGCAGAGAAAGATCGATACAAAAAGATCAGGCATGTTCGTCGACCTTCGACCTGTAGTGTTCGATGGGAAGATCGAGATCGCGTTTGTGAAAAGAAAGCCAAACATGATCAAGGAATCTGGGTCTATTGTGACCATGGTCGAGGCTTCGACGGTTTTTTTTGCCAATGAAATCGGAAAGCTTGAGGCCTTCTGTGCTTCGCTAGGCTTGGACTACGGTGAGATCGACGTTCTGCGCGAAAAAGGAACGGGTAGGATATATGTGGTCGACGCCAACCCAACGCCAAGCCGAGACGCTTTTCTGGCCATCGGCAATCAGCTCGGAAAAACAACGGAGAGGCTCGTGCAGATGCGCTACGCGAGCCTCTTCGAAAAGGCCTTCAACACCGAAAAGTGGCTGATCCGCTAGCTGAAGCAAGCCAGTGCATCGTCTGCCAGGCCGCTCCGGCACTTCGAACCGATCTCCAGACATTTGTCCTGAAGCTTGGCATCGGAGATACATTGGCTCATGCCATTGACGATGTTTGAGACGCAGGTGAAGTTGACCGACAGACCTGGGTCTCGGTCGCAACCGTCGAGGCATGTCGTGTACGTCGCGTCACAGGACTCGACGTCCTTCTCCCAGGAGCGCCAACAAGCGAGCTGGCAGTCGATGCGCTGACACCAAGTACCGACGAGACAATCGTTGACCATGCAGTCCTCGCGCTCGTCCGTCGCGTCATCGAGGCAGGACGAGAAAGGCGATCCACAAGCGGAGGCATCCTGACACATGTCGCCATCGCCATCGCCATCGCCATCGCCATCGCCATCGCCGTCGCCATCGCCATCGCCATCGCCGTCGCC
>Ga0180432_10002313_pt1 | contig 28700 bp, 30 predicted proteins | sample SS_ome_10_FD_132414 | JGI IMG/M metagenome (GOLD analysis project Ga0180432, IMG submission 132414) | Hypersaline lake sediment archaeal communities from the Salton Sea, California, USA - SS_1_MS_2 metaG | ecosystem: Environmental > Aquatic > Non-marine Saline and Alkaline > Hypersaline >... | reverse complement strand
TCTGATCGACTACGAGCAGAGGAAAACCCGGCTCGCGGATGGTGGCCTCGGGATCCCGAAAAGTGAAGACAGCGTTGCCGATGCTGATTCGGTCACCATCGTGCAGCGTCGTCGAACCTTCGATGAGCCGACCATTGACAAAGGTTCCGTTGGTGCTGTTGAGGTCGCACAGAGTGCTCATCTGTCCATCCCAGCGAGCTTCAGCGTGGCGGCGTGATGTCCGCCGATCCGGGATGAAGATATCGCAGCTACGCGATCGACCCAGCGTGGTGGTGGGGCCAACGAGGGGGAGCTTCCTGCCCGCGGAATCTACCAGGAAAGGCGTGCTACCACTCACGGCGTCATCTCATAGGAGATGCTCAGCGTGGGGCGGTCGGCCGAGCGGGGCTGCTCGCTCATCTGGATCCAGTGGTGGGCTTGATTGTGGCTGTCTTCTGACGCCTGGATCAGGAGGCCGCAGTTGGGCTCTCCCCGCTCTTGCCAGGCGCTAACGGCCTCTGCGACGTCGAAGGTGACGCAGCCCTCGTCCGGCATAGGGACAAAGTCGAGAGGGCTGGCGTCGTAGTCGACACCAGCGGCGAGACCCGGGGCGCTCCACGGCGCGGCGTAGGTGGTGGATTCGGGATTCCAAGGCGTGAGCACTCGATAGGCGACGGCGGCGCTGGGAAACGAAACGTCGCCCCACAGGCTTGCATTGAGGGTCAGCGTGGCGGAGACTACCCGGGCGTCCTTGGGGAGTGCGGAGGTGTCGAAGCGGAACAGCAGACGGTCGGGTGTGAGTGGGCCCTGAAGATGGACCAGATCGGTCTCGTGCCAGGTCTCTTCGGGCAGGTCAGGGTTCAGCCACGTATCGACCACCACATCTGGTCCCTCAAGGACGAGGACATTGGTGTCGCGGTAGGACACGGGGGTGGGCGGTGGTGTCACCCGCGCCAGAAACCGGCGCACCCGGAAGGGCCGGGTGACCCATAGTAGGAGCAAGCAGGCGAAGCAAGTGGCTGCGACAATCCCCACACCACGAAGGACTGAGTGCTGCCGGCGTAAGGTCCAGAGGCTGCGGAGCCGGTCCGCAACGGGGGTGAGCACACCACGACGGTCGGGAGGAGTGGACGAAGGAGACCCGATGGCGACTCGAAGGGCCCGCCCGAGCTCGGAGGCTGCTTGGTACCGATCGTTGGGGTGCTTGCTCAGAGCCTTCAAAATCACCTTCTCAACAGCCACGGGCAGCTCCGGCCTGACAGATCGTGGAGACGGCAGCGGCGCGGTAATGTGCTTGAGGATTACGGCGTACGGCGTGTCCCCCTCAAAGGGCACACGCCCGGTGCAGAGCTGGTAGAGAAGTACCCCCAGGGCGTAGATGTCCGAGCGAGCGTCACCGCTCTCGCCTTGGCCCTGCTCCGGGGACATATACGCGGGGGTACCGAGCGTTCCGCCGCTCTCAGTGATGACGGTGGTATCCACCATGCGGGCGATACCGAAGTCCGTGAGCACCGGTCTTCCGGTGGGCGTGGATAGAACGTTGGATGGTTTGAGATCCCGGTGGACGATGCCGCGTCGGTGGGCGTGATCCAGCGCGTCCGCCAAAGCGCCGACAATGCGCTCCACCTCCTCCAGCTCCAGAAGCTTGTCCCGGCAGTCGAGGTCATGGAGCATGGATCGGAGTGAGACGCCCTCCAGATGCTCCATAACCAGGAAGGCAAGGTCGTCCTCAGTGTCAAAGTCGTAGACGCGGACGATGTGGGGATGGTCAAGTGCAGCCACCGCGCGGGCTTCACGCTGGAAGCGGAGGGCAAAAGCCTCGTCAGCCGTGAGGTGTGGATGAAGGATCTTGATCGCGACGTAACGATCAAGATCTGGCTGGTAGGCCTTGTAGATCTGGGCCATGCCGCCTTGGCCCAGTTTCTCTACGAGCCGGTACTTTCCAAGCGTCTTGCCGGCGACGTTGAACATGCGCCCCCTCCAGGCAGGGCAGCACTTGGCGGTCGTCAGGGTCCCTACCCCGGCGAAGGTTGCTGCAGAGAGTCGCTTCGCTCCGTGCGTCACGACCCGTGACGCACGGCCGCCGTCAATTTCGGTGCTACTACAGGTTCTACTTGTGTGGTGACACGCCGCCTGCTAGCGGAGCGTCGCAACGAGTATACTGGCGACGGAAGAACCTGTCAAGCATACGGATTTCTGCATCAGTCTTTGGATTGAGCGTCGTGAGCTCGGGGGCGTTGCTTGCTGGTCTCTCTGGGAGGGGGAGGCGTACGGGGATGGGGCTTGCGCTTGCGCGGTGCATCTGTCGATGGCGTGCAGCTCAGCGAAAGGGCGCGAGGAAGAGGTGAGGGTGCAAGAATCGGGGGTGTTGGAGGATGAGCAGCCGGCGCGAGTTCGTTAGAGGGTACCTACGCTGGTGCCCTCCGAGTGGACAATGGCTCCGCACCCAGAAAACAACAAGAGCCCTGCTACAAGCAGGGCCCCTACCGGTGCAGTTTGGAGCCGAGACCCCCAGAACCGCGCTAGACTGCCGAAAAGAGAGGAAGAAGTGGGCCGGGAAGGACTCGAACCTTCGAAGGCTGTGCCAGCGGATTTACAGTCCGCCCCCTTTGCCGCTCGGGACACCGACCCACGATGTGCTGCCTGCTGCTCGATTGTTGCGGGTTGCGCTAACAACCCGCAACCCTGAGCCGGCGATGGGATTCGAACCCATGACCTACTGATTACAAGTCAGTTGCTCTACCGACTGAGCTACACCGGCAGCAACGAAAATTATACCATGGCCGGTCCGAGCGTCAAGTGTGAGCATCGAGTTCCAACCGTGTGATCGGTCTTCTGGGGGATCTTGCCAGAAGGCCCATGGCGCGCACACGCGCCACTTTGAAATGGAAGAGACTTGTGCTCCGCTGTAGAGGCAGCCCTAGTTGAGACACCAAGATCGACAAGCCAATGGTGCGAATGCGCCCATCCCGGCTCAGCCGATGACAGTTTCTGAGTAGGGATAGCTGCGCTCTACCGGGTGTTCGATACCCCTTTTCCGGCACGAGCCATTGCATCACCTGACGGAACCCTCGGAGGGCTGTTGCACCTCGACCAGCGTGTCCCTAGTGACGTTTGTGCGCCCTGATGTCCCTGGTGGTTTCCATCGGCTGTTGCTGCTCGTCTAGCCTGGGGGCGTGAGCTTGATGGGCTCCGGGTCGCCGAGCACGGGAACCGGGTGCCGGACGTTGATGTCCCACCAGGCCAGAAGGAGGGCCAGGTATTCCCTCGTCCTCCAGATCACCTGCTCCGAGGAGTAGACTCGCCGGTTCGCCGTCACGGCTACGGCGTCGATACCCATGGCGTTACAGGTGTAGACGGAGCGCGCGATGTGGAACCTCTGGGTGACGGCCACAAGCTTATCGACGCCGAAGATTGCTCGCGCCCGGTAGCAGCTGTCGTACGTGCGCCGCCCGGCGTAGTCCAGGACGATGTCGGCCTCTGGGACGCCGAGGCGCACGGCGTAGTCCTTCATCGCCTGGGGCTCGTTGTAGTCCACCCGTCGGTTGTCCCCGGTGCAGAGGAGCTTCTGGACTTTGCCGGCGTGGTAAAGGTCGACAGCGGTGACCACGCGGTCGGCGAGAATAGGCGTGAGGGAGCCGTCGGGCCAGAGGCCGGCACCCAGTACGAGGGCAACGGGCCGCGAGGGGACGTCCTCGACGGCCTCGTAGATGCGGTCCTGGTAACGCCGCTCGACCCACGTGCGCAGGCCGACGATGAGCCCGGCGGCTGCGATCGACATCGCGACGGTCAGCAAGAAGAGGCGTTTGATAATCCTCAGCAAAACCCCAGCTCCTCCCAGAGGTCATCGACGCGCTCCTTGACTGCCGGTTCCATACAGGCCACCTCTGGCCAGCCACGGGTGTACCCCTCCTCGGGGAGCTTGGCGGTGGCGTCGATGCCGATCTTGCCCCCGAAGGAGTGGTGATACGAGGCGTGGTCCAGGTGGTCGACAGGCCCGTTGTTGATCATCACGTCCCGCGCCCAATCGACGTTCCCCAAGGCCTGCCAGGTTGCCTCATTGGGATCCTGTACATCGACCCATTCGTCGAAGATGACGATGCCCTTGGCGAGGCTGAGCAGCGCCAGCCCCCAGAGCCCGTGGATCACCTTTCGGGCGTGGCCGGGGAACTGCTTGTCGATGCTCACGAGCACGAGGTTATGGAAGACCCCTGGGGCAGGCATCGCGAAATCCACGACCTCGGGAAGGAAGAGCTGCACCAGGGGCAAGAAGAGCCGCTCTGTAGCTTTCCCCATCCAGTAGTCCTCCATCGGGGGGATACCCACGACGGTGGCCGGGTAGATGGGAGTTTCTCGCCTGGTGACGGCCGTCACGTGGAAGGCGGGGAAGCGCTCGACCGGGGTGTAGTAGCCGGTGTGGTCGCCGAAGGGGCCCTCGAGCCGCTGGTCGTTGGGGTCGACAAATCCCTCGATAACGACCTCCGCGTTGGCAGGCACCTCCAGGGGTTGGCTGACGCACTCGACCATAGGAACCGGCTCGCCACGCAGCCATCCGGCCAGCAGATACTCGTCGATGTCCGAGGGGAGGGGGGCGGAGGCGCTCCAGATCGAGGCCGGGTCGCCGCCGAGGACCACGGCGGCCGGGATGGTGTGTTCCCCGGGTTCCGTTGGGAGGGGTCGGCCCAGCTCTTTGTGGCTGACCTGGCTTGCCTCGGTCTCCCTGGTCAGTGCGGCCCGTTCGTGTTCAGCCCCACCCTTATGCCGCTGCCAGTGCACGATGAGCGTGCGGGCATCGACCTTCTGGAGCCGGTACATGCCGACGTTACGCACCCCCGTTTCGGGATGCCGGGTAACGACCTGCGGCAAGGTGATGAACGATCCGCCGTCCTTGGGCCAGCAGGTGAGTATGGGCAAGATATCGAGGGAGGGTGCGTCCGCCTCGACTACCTCCTGGACTGGAGCCCGTCTCACCCGCCGCGGCCTCAAGCCCGCTGCCCGGAGGGCATCCAGAAGGGCTTTGCCGCGCTTCAAGGCTTTGATCGGTCCCTGTGGAAGATGGACATCGAGCAGGGCGGCCAGGTTCGTTGTCAGGTCCTCAAGCCGGGCCACGTGGAGCGCCCAGGCAGCCCGTTCGGCGTTGCCATACATGTTCATTAGCACAGGTACGTCGTAGCCCTGCGGGTTCTCAAAGAGGACTGCCTTGTTCTGCTCGGCCGGCCCCTTGGACAGGCGGTCTACAATCTCGGTCATCTCAAGCGCCGGCGAGATGGGATGTGTGATGCGTACCAACTGTCCCCGGTCTTCAAGGAGCTCGATGAACTCCCTTAGATCTTCAGCCGTGTTCTCGGCCATTGTTCCCTCCTGTCCTACCGCTCGAAGAAGTCAATTCACTGGGGTGGCTTGACCCGCGGCCATTCTCCCTGGTGATCCTCATAGGCGGCGCCGCGGCGTTGTCCCTCAACGACTTGGGAGGGTGACCCGCCCCCGCGCTGCCGTCTTTTGGTGAAAGGTTCTCGAATCCATGGTTCGTTCAGGCGTCGATCCAACGGCAAACCCGCCTCTCTACAGCGTCGACGGCGAAGTAGAGCCCGAGTCCCAGGGTACTCATCGCGATGACGCCGGCATACATCTTCGCGTAGTTGAAGAGGGTGCTCCCCTGTAGATAGATGTAGTAGCCCAGGCCGTATCGCGTGGCGAAGAGCTCGGCGATGTAGAGCACGGCGACAGCGGTGCCGATCGATTGGCGGACCGCGGTCAGGACTGCCGGGAGGCTGGCCGGCAGATAGACGAAGCGGAAGAGGGCTCGGCGCCCGGCTCCAAGGCTCCGCACGCTGGTCAGGATCTCCGGGCGGATAGAGGCGGCGCTGTCCCGGACCAGGACGAGGACCTGGAAGAAGAGAATCATCGTTACGATCACAATTTTCGGCGCATTGCCCACGCCGAGGAACAGGAGCACGATGGGGACCAGGACCACCTTTGGGATCGGATATAGCAGATAGACGAAGGGGGAGAAGAGTCGGTCGAGCCGTTCGCTCTGGCCGAGCATGAGCCCGGTGGGCGTCGCAAGCGAAACGGCTAGTGTGATGCTAGCGACCACGCGGAGGAGACTGGCGAGGAAATGCCGTCCCAGCTCCTGGGTCAGCTCCCGCCCCAGGGTACCCAGAGCAGCCAAGGGGGTGGGGAGGATGGGGATGCGCAGGACCAGGGCCAGGGCCTCCCACACCAGGAGGATGACAAGGGCTGCTCCGAGGACTGAGAGTCCGCGAAAGGGGGTCCTACCTCTGCCCTGGCGGCCGCGAGGATTCCCCGGGGGCTGCGGGACCGCGCTCATTGGGTTTTCCACCTCCGCGAAGGGCGCCGAGTGTCCGCGGCTCCCGTTTCGTCAATGCGTTGGCGGAGCGACGAACAGGCCCTCTGATAGGCTCCGGCACAGCGGTAGGCCTCGTCGGCGTTATGGGGGTTCTCGATGATTCGGCGTTCTCGGTTGGGTGGATCACCGAGTACTAGAATCTGTTGACCCATGAAGGCGGCTTCCTCAATGTTGTGGGTGACGAGGATGACCGTCAAGTTGGCCTCCTCACACAATTCGAGGGTCAGAACCTGCAGCGATTCTCTGGTTGGAGCGTCCAGCGAGGAGAAGGGCTCATCCATGAGCAGCAGGTCGGGCCGCAGGGCCACGGTGCGGGCGATGGCTGCCCGCTGGCGCTGCCCGCCGGATATCTGGCCCGGATACTTGTCCCTCACCTCCTTGATGTCAAGGCGAGAGAGCCAGTGATCGACCCGGGTCTGGATCTCGGGCCCGTCGATGTGCTCGTCCTGGGGGACGTGCCGACCGTCGGGCCCGTAGAAGCGACGGATGCGCAGGCCTAGGGCCACGTTGTCGCGAACGGTTGCCCAGGGGAGCAGCCCGTATTCCTGGAGGATCAGTCCAGTCCGTGGGCGCGGGCGCTTGATCTCCTCTCCACCAATCTGGACCATGCCCGCCTGTGGGTGGACCAAGCCGGCCAGTAGGAGGAGCAGGGTGCTCTTTCCGCAGCCGGAAGGTCCAAGGACCGACCAGATCTCACCGGCACGCACATTCCACGAGAAGTCTGCGAACACCCGGGCGTTGTTATCGTAGGCGAAGGTGACGCCGTTGAGCGCGATCATGCTTGCTCCCATCTTGACCGGAAGCCCGGATGGGCCACCCGATGCACTTGGACGGACCGACCGGGAGACGATTTGAGACCGCCGGCCGAGATCCGTGGATCGGGATCCAGCATCGCTTGGGCGGCTCCTGACGATACGGCGTCCCACGGCTAGGGAAGGAACGAGGCATCGACCGCATCAGCGTAGGAGGGCGTTTCGGACATACGTCCGTTCGTCTGGAGCCAGTCCAAGGCATCGGTGAACTGCGCCTTGGTGGGAGCTTCGTCGACCGGGTAGTCTGGGAGCTGGTAGGATCCCACGAGTGGCTCGGGGACTAGACTCTGCTTGGCCAGAAGGTCGCTCCAGCGTCCCTTATCCGCGTTGATGGCGAGGCTAGCCTTGGATACCGCCTCGAGGAAGCCGCGCACGGTATCGGGGCGTCTGTCCAGCGTAGCCTTGCGGAAGGCGTAGAGGCTGCAGCTCGTGTCCGGGTGGTCGGTGTCATCGACAACCACCACGGCTCCGTCCTGGAGTGCCAAGGAGGCCAGGGGCTCGGGCAGCGTGGCAGCGGGCAACTCGCCAGAACGGAGGAGGGCCATGCGCTCTGGGATGCGCGGCACACCGAGGGTCCTAATCTCGGACGGCGCGAGGCCCTCCGCCTCAAGAAGGCGGTCCGTCACGTACTCGATGACGGTGCCCTCCGAGACACCGATCTGGACGCCGATTAGCTCCTGCGGCTGGGTGATGTTGGTGTCTTCTGAAGCCATGATACGGAACTGAGGAAACCCGTCACTCGGAGTCATGGCGTACCGGACGCCGACGACACTAGGGGACTCCCGGTTGTAGAGAGCTAGGGCGACGAGATCGGTAATGATGCCGTCGACCTTACCGGTCTGGATTAGTTGGTCCCGCTCCGCTGCCGAGGCTGCGGGGATGAACTCCACGTCGACGCCGAGCTCTTCGAAGAGGCCCACTTCTCCGGCCACGTACATCGGGAGCGCGTCCAGGATGGGTAGGACGCCGATGCGGAGGGTATGAGGTTCACGGCCTCCACCGCAGCTCGCCGCGGCAAGCAGGAGGAGACCGAGGACCCACGGGATCAAGGCCTTGCGATGCATGTACCTTCCCTTGCTGTCGGCCTCATGGCACGTGGAGCGCGGCCAGGACGGCGATGAAGAGCGTGACGCTGATGTACCCGTTGACATTGAAGAAAGCGACGTTGATGCGTGAGAGATCATGGGGTTTGACCAACGAGTGCTCATAGGCGAGCAGCACGCCCACGACAATCATACCCACCCAGTAGGGCCAGCTCACGGGGATCGACACGCCGAGCCACGTCAGGAGCGCGAGGGTGACCACGTGGGAGAGGATCGAGCTCCAGAGGGCTGTGCGTACCCCGAACCGCGCGGGAACGGAGTGGAGACCGTGCTCACGGTCGAAGTCGACATCCTGGCACGCGTAGATCAGATCGAAGCCACCAATCCAAGTGGTGACGATGCCGAGGAGCAGCCATGCGGGGCCGTCGGCTCGCGTGAAGAGGGATCCACGGACGGCGGCCCAAGCGCCCATGGGGGCCAGACCGTCTGTGAAGCCCAGGACCAGGTGCGAGAGCCAGGTGATCCGCTTGGTGTACGAGTAACCAATCAAGAAGACCACAGCGCCCGGCAGCAGGATGAGTGGGAGCGTCCCAAGGCGCCAGGCTGCTAGTGTGAGAACGAACATCGAGACGGCCGTCCCGACCCACGCGGTGGTCGGTCTCACGCGTCCGGACGCCAGCGGGCGGCCTGCGGTACGCGGGTTCATGGCGTCGATGGTGTGGTCGATGATGCGGTTGGCGCCCATGGCCACTGTGCGTGCCGAGGCCATCGCCACTGTGATCCAAAGAAACTGAGGCCACGTCGGCCACCCCTGGCGGGTTGCCAGGAGCATGCCAAGATAGGCGAAGGGAAGCGCAAAGATGGTGTGCTCGAATTTGATGAGTGCCAAGAAGACGCGGACCCTCCTCACGAACGTTCGGACCATGCCTTCCAGATGGGCAAGGGTTGTATGATGCTGGTCCGTTGGATAGTTCGTCATAGGATCATCCCGCTCTCCGCTCTGCCGCACCCAGGCAGGAAGGTTCCTCGCTCATGGAAGCACCTCCAGGGCGTTGAGCAAGCTGTTTGTGTCTGGCGCGCATACTTGCATCACGTATCGCCCGTCGCGGCGGAGAAGGATGGTGCCGCTTTCGGTCTCCCACCAGCGCCCAGGCGCGCCCTGGGGGGGCTGCATCGGACGAACGGGGAGGTGACGCTGGGGGATCACCAGGCGAACGGCTCTCTCGAAACTACGTGCCTCCTCGGTGTTCCTCCAGAGGGAACGCCAGATCTGGAAGCTGGCGCCATCCTCTCGGCCCCAGATCACGAAGGTGTCTCCATCCCACCCGTTGGCTGCATTTTGGGCCATATCCGGGGGCAAAGCTTGCGTCAGGTAGAGCGTCGTGACGAACTCTCCGACAGTGTCCTCCTCCAGCATCTCCCAACCTTCACCCAGCGCCTTGTCCAGTGAAGGAACCGTGACCGGACTTGGTCCACTCGGTTCAACGGCGGGAGAGGTCGCGTCGAGGTAGCGGGTGGGGTGGAGGATGTGCTCGGTCGACCTGGGAGGGTCAGTATAGGCAGCGTTGACAGCCTCCCAACCTCCACGCTCAAACAAGCTCACGACGAATTGGCGTCCCCGGGTGGTAGCGAAGCTCTGCAGCCTGGATGATGGGTCTTGAGATGATGCAGCGTCACCGTAGCGAGGGTGTTCAGCCGCCACGATTAGCTCCGTCCATCGATCCCAATCGGCCGAGGCGAGGTCACCGTCGTCGTAGAGCGCCGTGGTCAGGGTCGCGTCGCCTTCGATGAGCGCCTGCAGCGCCAGCCATGCGTCCATCGTCTCGGCCCGTTCGGCCATGCCCCGGAGATCGAAGTGCTGATCCTGCAGTGCGTGAACATAGGCGTGCGCCAGGAGCGCCTGGGCATCCGGGTCGCTTTCCAGGCGGCCGATGGTGACGTAGAGCTGCCGGTGCTGTGGCACGTAGATACCGGCAGGTGCGTCGACGCTGAGGCCCGGTTGCTCCGCAGGGAAGAGCCCGATAGCCCGGTAGATCTGGGAGGTGTCGTTCCACTGGCCCTGGCTAAATACATCGAGGAGGGTCTCCTCCATCCTGCGTTCTTCAAGGAAGCTTAGCGGCACTTCGGCACGTGGGGAGAGGTTCCGCTCGACCTCCACCTGATGGGCGATCTGGTCGAAGAGACGGGCCGACCGAACCTGGGCCCAGAAGCCGTTCCTGGGCATGGGTGTGGACGTCGCTGGCTGCGCCTGGGTGGGCGAGGCCGACGGGGACGCAGAAGCGCCAGGGACAGCCGTCGGGACGGCCGCCTGCTCCAACGTCTGCAGTGAGGTGATGATGAACCCGGCGAATAGAGCGAAGACGAGGACAACGACTAGGACCAGCAAGAGGACGATGCGGCGTTGGCCTGGGCTGAATCCGGATCCAGTCACATCAGCAACTCTCTGCGGTGCCGCGCCGGAGCCCTAGCCACCCGCCCGGTGGCGGGCCAAGGCTTCCTGTTGCTGGCGGACCAGATGGTGGATGCTGCGCTGTCCGAGGGCAAGCATGCCATCGAGCGTGTCGCGAGAGAAGGGGGCGCCCTCGGCAGTACCCTGCAGCTCGACGAGACGACCATCGGCCGTTCCCGCCAGATTGAGGTCGACGCTGGCGTCGCGATCCTCCTCGTAGCAGAGATCGAGCCGAACGTCGCCGTCCACGAGGCCGACGCTTACGGCGGCCACCGGATCCAGCAGGACGCCGGGAGATAGGATTTCCTCAACAACCATGCACCGGATGGCCAGCGCGACGGCCACGTATCCGCCAGTTACCGAGGCGGTGCGCGTGCCACCGTCGGCCTGGAGGACGTCGCAGTCGACGACAATCATCCGCTCACCTAGCAGATCGAGATTGAGAGCCGCGCGGAGCGAGCGCCCGATGAGGCGGCGGATCTCCTGGGTCCGACCTCCCAATCCATCCGTCTCACGAGGCCTGCGCGTGTGCGTGGACCGGGGAAGCATTGCATAGGTGGCGGTCAGCCACCCGCTCCCGCGGCCCTCTAACCAGACGGGCACCTCTTGCGCGACGCTGGCGTTGCAGAGGACGCGTGTCTCCCCCATCTGGACCAGCACCGATCCTTCGGGATAGGCTACATAGTCGAGGGTGAAGGTCACGGGGCGGAGCTGGTCGTTTTGACGGCCGTCGGGCCGTTGGGTTCCTGGCCCGGGATGCTCGGTTATCATCGTGCTGCGCATTATACCACGCGGATTTCGCGCGACAAGGAGTGGGGTGGGTCGGCTCCCTAATGACTTGCGGCGGTTCGTAGGTTGGGAGGGGGGGCGGGAAGCCTCACGGGGCGAGCGGGGTCGGGACCTTGAGGATGGCCCGCAGCGACCCAGGCGTGTCGCACGAGATACGTGCAACGTACCGGACGGGCACGTCCTTTTTTCGCCTGGCTGCGGCAGGATTGGAACCCACGGGCTTGACCAACAGGAACCGGGGGTTCGCCGAACGAGAGGTTGCTCTGGTGGACAAACAGAGAGCGGCGGCTATAATCCCGCGGACGCGTTGGGTGGCCTGCACGTGGCAAGTCCGTCGTGGTGGGCTCGGTTAGCCCGGGACGCTCTGCGCGAAAAGGGGCCACAATGCCAAGCGCTCTCAAGCCGCGTAAGAGCCGTTGAGCTGCCACTGGCACTCGGTAGAATGGCACGATTCGGGAGCTTGGGTCCAGGCATCATCCATCGCGGCGGGTGCGGCCAGTGGGCTGTGCGCGCAGGGCGTTTTGTTAACGGGCTGAGGTCGCGTCTCGGAGGAGTAGGCAGAGTACACGTATACATGCTACGCTCCAGGAGGTTCACATGGGAGATTCCAATACAACATTCCGTCCCTTTTCCTGGGACGATCTGTCGACGATCGTAGGTTTGATCAACCGAAGTGATGCCGGGGACGGTCTGGAACGGGGCACGAGCGAGCAGTTGCTTCGATCCCGATGGGCATCGCCGGGGGCCGAGCCAACCCGGAACGCGTTCCTGGTTGAGGTAGACGCAACTCCCGTGGGATTCGGGCGGGTCGATCTCCGCGCGGGGGACGAGGAAACAGGTTTTAGTAAGGTCGAGTGCTGCGGCCGCGTGCTCCCGGCGTGGCGGAACCGGGGCATTGGCACCAGGATTCTGTCTGAGTGCGAGCTAAGGGCGCTGGAGAGGCTGGACGAGGCGACGACGGAGGTTGTCTTCCTGGAAGCCTACGCGGACCGGCGCCAAGAGGACGTCGCCGGGCTCTTTGCAGCCTTCGGCATGAGACCAGTACGGTACTTCTTCGATATGATGTACGAGGGGAACACCCTCCCCAAAGATGCCAGTTTCCCTTCAGGGTACGTCGTGCGGACTTTCGTGCCGGGCCGGGATGAGGAGATGGCGTGGTGCGTGCTGGACACATCCTTCCGGGATCATTGGGGTCACACACCTCTCTCCTACGAGCACTGGCTCCACTGGATTCGGACTGGCCCGTTTGAGCCGGATATCGTTGCTCTCGTGGAAGCTCCGGATGGCCAGATGGTGGGGGTGTGCCTCTGCCTGATTGATTGGGAGACGAATGCGCGCCGGGGCCGCGAAGAGGGGTGGATCGATGCGCTGGGAATTCTGAAGGAGCATCGTCGAAAGGGTATCGGGCGCGCGCTCCTCGTCGAGGGTATGCGGCGACTGCGTCAGCAGGGCTGCACCCATCTCCTGCTGGGTGTGGACACGGAGAACCCAACGGGTGCTCTGAGCCTCTACGAGTCGATTGGGTTCCGGGAGTGGAAGGTGGGCGTCACCTACCAGAAACAGCTGCGGGGTTGAGCCACAGGCCGATGGCCGTGGCTAGTGCCGTCGCTCTCCGCGCGCGGCGACCTGTCTGACGCCCAGGAGGATGGCGCCGACCACGGATAATGCTCCGTTGGCGAGCTGACCCACCCGCCAACCGGCGACCAGGGCCATCGGGTCGCCCCTCAGGAAGCCGAGGCCTAGGGCCCCGAATCCCTGGATGATGAGCCAAGTGGCGAAGAGGGCACCGTCGCGTCGGAGACGGGTTTGGAGGAGGAGCACGACGCCCAACGTGATGCCACTCCACAGCGCCCCTATGAGCTGCACAGCGATGCGCGGCTGGCGGATCCCATAGAGGTCGGGCAGGTCCATGCTCAGGGACCACAGCAAACGCTGACCGGGGTAGGTCTCGACACCCCAGGCACAGCCGACGGCGAGGCACGCCAGCCAGGCGAAGGCGCCCAGCACCGCGCCATGCGGGGCGAGGAGGTCGAGGACGGGGAGCAACCTCACCGCACGGACGGCGCAGACTCCGGCGGCTCCTCCGATGGCTCCCATCAGAGCACCCTGCCACAGGAGTCCTCCCCGCCAGAGGCGGAGGGCCTCCCCAAGATGGCGGTGCTGGACGTAGTAGTCCCCATGGACCCCGACGTACCCGGCGCGTCCGAGAATAAGCCCACCCACCGCGGCGCCCAAGAGCAAATCGACCAGGGTGCGGCTCTCCAGGCCGCGGCGGTGCCCAAGGACGACGAAGATCGATGCCCCGAGAACCCAGCCAAGGCTGAGCAGGCATGGATAGCTACGGAGCGTCAGAGGGCCAAGACGGAGTAGGATAGGGAACAGCGTTAGCCTCCCGGTTGATGACGAGCCTCTTGGATCAGGCCCGCGCCGCGGCTATGCTCGCGTACGGGTCTCATCGGCATCCAGTCCAAAAAAACAGAAAGCCGCCCCGTATAGAGAGGCGGCTCTCCGGACTCAGCCTTATGTCGTGATCCTACAAGAGGGGGCGGCGGACCAGCGGTGCGGACCGCCATCCCAGGGGAGGGCAGTCCGCCAGCGGCAGCGCCGTTGTCCTCGGGTCGTAGGCTACTTGAGCTCCACGACGGCGCCGGCTTCCTCGAGCTGGGCCTTCGCGTCCTCGGCCGCTTCCTTGGCCACGGCCTCCAGGACGGGGCTCGGGACCGCGTCCACGACCTCTTTGGCCTCTCGGAGGCCCAGGGACGTGAGCTGGCGCACGGCTTTGATGACCTGGATCTTCTTGGGGCCGATTTCCTTGATCACGACGTCGAACTCGGTCTGCTCCTCCGCCTCCTCTTCCTCAGCGGCGGCACCGGGCATTGGGCCCATGGCGACCGGGGCGGCGGCGCTGACGCCGAGCTTCTCCTCGAGCATCTCGACCAACTGAGATGCCTCGAGCAGGGTGAGCTCGCTGATCTGTTCCACAATCTGTTCTAGCTCTGCCATCTGTCTACCTTCCTCCTTGCTCGTCGAGCAATGATGAGTGATTGTTCGTTCTGGGAACCTTCACTACGTATTAACGCTTGTCGTGTACCCGGTCCCGGCCATCGCAGTGCCTTCCCCCGCGGGGGAAGGCGCACGATCTGGTTGGGTGCCGGCGATCTCGTCTGTGAAAGATCAGGCGGGCTCAGCGGCTGCCTCGAGCTCGCCGGTGCCTTCTTCTTCCTCCAACTTGTCCACGTAGGCCTGAACGACGTTCAGTACCTGACGGATACCCGTTGCGACCACGCTGACCACCTGGCGGCTCGGGCCGTTAATGACGCCCAAAGCCTGGGCCAGAAGGACCTCGCGCGGCGGCAGGTCGGCAATGCTCTTCACCTGCGCGGCCGAGAGGATGGACTCGTTCATCCAGCCGCCCTTGAAATCGAGCAGCCCGGTCTCCTCTTTTGCCTCCACCAACGCTTTCGCGACCGGCGGAACCTCGTCGGCGCAGAAGCTCACGGCCGTGGGGCCGGTGAGCCAATCGTCGGGCAGAGACATGTTCTTCTCCTCGAGCGCCAGCTCGAGAAGGCGGTTCTTGACCACCTGGAATTGGCTGTCAATGGGGCGCATCTTCCTTCGAATCTCCTCCATCTCGCCCACCGTCAGCCCCCGGTAGTCAACCAGGATGATCCCTTTGCTCTTCTCCAGTAGGTCCGCGTACTGCTTGACGCGTTCTACTTTCTGTTCACGTGATAGGGCCAAATTATCTCACCTCCCTCATTCTTCCCTGACATGAAAAAACCCCGGCCGTGCCGATGCAGCGACACACGTCCAGGGTAGGATGGGTCATCTGCCTCGGCAGGCTCCAATTAAGCGCCCCAGGGCGCACCTGCGGTCTTCAGCTATGCAGTCGTCGGTTGACCAGGTCGAGACCTAGAGCACAGCCTCCATCGCTAGAGCTTCCAACGGGTCGACCTTCACGCCGGGCCCCATCGAGGACGTCACGACCAGCTTGCGCAGGTAGCGTCCCGATGCGCCGGGCGGGCGCGCCTTAACGACGGCATCGACCATGGTGGCGAAGTTGTCCACGAGCTTCTCCGTGGGGAAGCTGATCTTTCCAATCGGCACGTGCAGATTGGCGTTCTTGTCGACGCGGAACTCCACACGACCTGCCTTGATCGAGTCGATCATGTCGGGCAGGTTATCCTGGTCCACGAGCGTTCCAGCCTTGGGGTTGGGCATCAGCCCGCGCGGGCCCAGAAACCGGCCGAGGCGGCCAACCTTGCCCATCATCTGGGGCACGGCGAGGGCCGCATCAAACTCCATCCAGCCGCCCTCGATCTTCGCAAACCACTCGTCACTGTCAGCGACATAGTCTGCGCCCGCCTCCCTGGCGATATTGGCGGCCTCGCCGGCTGCAAAGACGAGGACCGTGACTTCTTTGCCAAGACCGTGGGGCAAGCGGACGGCATCCCGTACCTGCTGATCCGCGTGGCGCGGATCGACGCCCAGCCGGAAATGAATCTCAACCGTCTCGTCAAAGTTGGCGAACCCGATCTCCTTGACCAGGCTCAACGCCTCTTCAGGCGAGTAGAAGTGGCTGCGATCCACTTGCTCCAGTGCTTCCGAATACTTTCTACCGTGCTTTGGCATACTTCCTCCCTGTGGTTCAAACGGGCTTGGCCCTCCCACAAAAACCTCTCCTGCTCCACCTCCAGCTCACAGGCGGAGCGCAATGATGCTCGCCTACTCCTCGACGTCGATGCCCATGCTGTGAGCAGTGCCCTCGATCTGGCGCATAGCTCCCTCAATGTCCACGGCGTTGAGGTCCTTCATCTTCGTCTCGGCGATGTCTCTCAGTTGATCGCGCGTGATCGTTCCCACCCGCTCGCGGTTGGCCTCCGAGGATCCCTTCTCGACGCCAGCAGCCTTGCGGAGCAGGTCTGCCGTGGGTGGGGACTTCAAGATGAAGTCGAAGGATCCGTCGTGAAAGATGGTGATCTCGGCCGGAATGATGTTGCCCGCCTGTCCCGCGGTGCGGGCGTTATATGCCTTGCAGAACTGCATCAGGTTGATGCCGTGCTGCGCGAGGGCAGGGCCCACGGGGGGGGCAGGATTGGCCTTGCCTGCCGGGATCTGTAGCTTGACGACCGCCTTGATCTTCTTCATAATCTCACCTCAATAAACTCAGATGTGCTTCTAGATCTTTTCGACCTGCAGGAAATCCAACTCCACGGGGGTCTCACGACCAAAGAACGAGACCATCACGTGGACGGTGGCCCTTTCCATATCGATGCTATCCACGACGCCGATGAAGCCGTCGAAGGGACCGTCGACGATGCGCACTTTCTCCCCCGTCTGGAAGCTGACCTTGATTTTCGGCGCCTCGGCCTCCATGCGCTCCATGATGCCGCTGACCTCAGATGGGCGAAGAGGCGTAGGCTTCTCGCCCATACCGACGAATCCGATGACGCCGGGCGTGTCCCGCACCGTGTACCAGGACTCGTCATCCAAGACCATCTGCACCAGAAGATAACCGGGGAAGATTCGCCGCTCCACCGTGCGGCGCTCACCCTGGCGGAGCTCCATCTCGTCCTCGGTGGGGACGACGACCTGGTGAATCTTGTCCTCCATACCGAGCGACTTGATTCGACGATCCAGCTTGTGCTTCACCTTGTGCTCGCGCCCGGAGTAGCAGTGGATGACGTACCAGGCTCGGTCGTCCTGAGGGTGCGTGAGCTCGGCCTCTTCGAGGGCCTGCTCCTCGGCGGCCTTGGCCAGCTCCGCCATCGCCTCCTGCGGCGACCCGGCCTCGGATGTCTCCTGGCCCGGGGTCACGCCGAGTGGGGCCTCCACAGATAGGGCCTCATCAGCCGGTGCTTCGTCGTCGGTCGAAGAGTCTTCATCGATCGACAAGGCAGCGTCAACTTGTTCGGTCTCGTCCTCGCCCTGCTCAAGAGTGCCGTTCTGCGCGCCCTCGTCTTCCAGGGGATTTTCGACCATCTCAAGCTTCTCATCCATGGTGACCTCTGCGTCCCGGTCTTCGTTCTGCGCGAACATAGCATCCACCTGCTGGCATACCAGGGTGTCTAATCAGGGTGTCGTCTAGACCGCTTGCCTGTTCAGGATCACGGCGGCCAGTACACCGGCAACCACCAAGAAGATGAGGGCGCCAATGGCCACGGCATCGCCCGCAACCAGCCCCCGCAGCCCCAAGGAGAAGAGGTAGTCCAGGAAACCCATCAGCAGGGCCATCGCTACCGTCACCACCAAGACAATCTTGGTGAGGTTCTCTGCCTCCTGACGCGTGGGCCAGTGAACCTTGCGCAGCTCGGCGCGTGTGTCGCGCAGGTATTGGACCACGGCGTTATCGGTCAACCAACTGAAGGATGCCTTCTTGTCTGTTTTTGTTCTCGCCACTCTGACGGCTCCCTGTATGCACTCTTCTACAAGCGTCCCGCATGACGGGGCTCATACGTTTTAAGACACCGCCAAACACGCGGCGGTGTCTTCATACGTCCAGGCAGGCCAGGCAGGAATCGAACCCGCAACCTTCGGTTTTGGAGACCGCTGCTCTGCCTAGTTGAGCTACTGGCCTAGGTTGCTGCTAGCGAGTCTCCCGATGCGTCGTGTGCTCGCCGCAGCGACGACAGTACTTCTTCAATTCTAACCGATTGGGATCATTTCGACGATTCTTCTCGGTCGCGTAGTTCCGTTCCTTGCACTCTGTGCACGCTAGTGTGATGACCCTTCTAACCGGTTTCTTAGCCATATCCCACCCTACAATACCTACCCTAAGTGTCTCGCCAGCGCGAGCCAGTCTACCAACGTCCCAGTCACCTCGTCAGCTTTGCCACTGGTCTAGAGCCCACGATGGGAATCGAACCCATGGCCTCACCCTTACCAAGGGTGTGCTCTACCGGCTGAGCTACGTGGGCCAGTGTCGGCCGGAGAAGCCTTCCTCGCTGACCTGGGCATAATTCTACACGATTCTGCGGGAGTGTCAAATGGACCCTGGTGGTACCTTTCGTGGCACGGGCTGGAAGGGCGGCCTCGGGGGGGGCGGGCCCAAGGAGGCGGAACCCAGAATGCGGCTCCAAGCGGAATACGGTCAGTTGCACGGTGGACGGGGCTCGAGTACAATCGCACGACACGGTATGGTGAGATCAGAGGGGGACGACATCGACCAGCGGATGACCGAGCGTATTGGCTACTTGGCGCCACTCCTTGCAGCTCTTGAGGGCGTTGGGAGGCTTCTTATCCTGCCGCACAACGATCCAGATCCCGACGCGATTGCCAGCTCCGTGGCGCTTGAGTGGCTCCTCAAAGAGAGCCTTGGGCTTGAGAGTCACATTGTCTATAGGGGCATCATCGGGAGGGCCGAGAACAAGGCTCTGGTAAGCTACCTCGGTTATCCTCTCAGGCTACTGGCCGATGGCGAGTTGTCCGGGTCGCTGCCCGTCGCGCTGATTGACACACAGCCCGGCTCGGGGAACAATGACGTTCCGCCCGCCGCTGAGGTGTTGCTTGTGTTGGACCATCATCCGAGGCGCGACGAGACGGCGGATGCGCGTTTCGCCGATGTTCGTCCGGGGGTCGGTGCCACTTCGACCATCCTCACCGAGTACTGCCAGGCCCTTGGGGTGGAGCTGCCGCGATCGATCGCCACAGCCCTCTTCTACGGGATCAAGACGGACACGATGGGCCTGGGACGCGGCGCAAGCAACGCCGACGTAGCGGCCTATTTCTATCTCCAGTCGCGCATCGACGTGCAAGCGCTGGTCAAGATCGAGCGGGCCCAGGTTCCGCCGGAGTATTTCCGCGGGCTCGTGTCGGCGCTCCGATCGGCGCGGGTCTACGGGGATGACCTGATCATCAGCACCATCGAGGAGATGCGGCGACCCGACCTCCCCGCCGAGATGGCGGACCTGTTGCTGCGCCTCAAGGGTGTCAACTGGGTGATCTGTATGGGCGTCTACGGCGAGCAGGTGATGCTCTCGGTCCGCACGAACGACGACGAGGGGGCTGGGCACCTCATCCAGGATATCGTGGGGGATCTCGGATCGGCTGGAGGGCACGGTGCTATGGCCGCGGGTCAGATCCAGCTGAAGGGGCGCAACCCGAACGTTCTCTTCCACCGCCTGCAGCGGCGGGCCCTCGAGTACCTGGAAATCGATCCCGAAGCGTCCGGCGAGCCCTTGATCTAAGTCGGCTCAGTCCTTTCGGAGGAGGCCGGCCCCCGCTGCCAGCTCCGCCATCTCCTGCGTGATCTCCTGACGCCGCGCGGTCTGGATGACCAGTGTCAGATCCTGGACGAGTTGATCTGCATTCTGCGTGGCCGACTCCATCAGTTGGAAGCGCGTCGAATGCTCGGCTGCTGATGAATCGAGAAGGATGCTGTACAATCTGACGGCTGTCCACTGCTCGATGATCGTGGCGTAGAGACTTCTGGGGTCAGTGTCGACGATAGGCGGCGGCCACGAAGCCGAATGCTCGCCGATTGCGTGGGGCACAGAAGGGATGTCGTCGCTGCTGAACTGGGGGGGGATGAGTCGGGTCACGGTGGGCTCGTAGGTCCCGGTCCCGCGGTAGTCGTTGAAGACGATCATGACAGTGTCCAGAGCGTGTTGCTCGTAGGAGGACAACCATTCGCCGCTCAGGTCGAAGGCCAGGGAGGGCGGGGGGAGCGTGGTGACGGCGAGGGTGCCGGCGGAGGCAGGCTCGTAGCCCCGACGCCGGAGTACGCGGCCCGCCCGGCTGCCGAGGACTCGCAGCGCCACTTGATCAGTATCCTGCAAGGACTCGCGCAGAAGCCGGTCAAGCTTGTCGGCCACCGCCACGTTGAACCGACCGCATAGTCCCCGCTCGCTCCCCACGACCAGTATCTCCGAGCGGCCGGGCCGGCTGCGTTGTTCCTCGTCTGCCCCGCGCCCATCCCAAACTCGGTGCGGAAAGGAGAAGCGTTCCCGGATATGATCGAAGCCCCCTCGCTCTCCGGGAAGATGCGGGATGACAATCGGCAGCATTGCTTTGAGCTGCTGGGCATAAGTCTGGACACCGCCGCGGCGTTTGAGGGCGGCCTGCCAGCTGCCCAATGAGATGGTTCGCAGCCCGTTCAGGATCGGTTTGACGCTGCGTATGTTCTCCAGGCGCTCGCGAGCTCGTTCTACCTCTTCCATGACTGCTACCCTATCAGGTCGCCTCGTCCTTAGTCCCCGTTGGCGCCGATGACGCCGAGGTCAAAAGGTCTCGATCCGCTCAATGTCCCAGACGAAAACGACCGCTCCACCGAGCTGCGGTCTGACGGGCATGGGGGTGGGAGCCTCATCACCCTCCACGGACTTCACGACAGATTCGGAGCGGCAGGTGCTCTGGACGATGCTCAACACGCGCTCCACGTCATCGGGTTCCACAGCGATGAAGAGGGTCATCTGCGCCTGGCGAAGCATCCCTCCGCGCGTCTCCATGAAGGTAGCGGTCAAGTTCGCGGCTACCAGCGCTTGGAGGACCCTCTCCGCCTCGTCGCGCGACATAATGGCCATGATCATCTTCATGCTTCTGCCCTCCTCTCTGACCATTCGGTGGCGTGTTTGTGAATGATCGTCATGAGCGTTTCGCGCGTCTCCGGGGAGAGCTCTCCAGTGCGGTTGAGCTTCTGAAGTAACTCGGGCTCCCGTCTCCGGACCATCTCCAGGAGCTCTCGCTCAAAGTAGGGGACGTCGTCTACGGGTATCTGGTCCACCACCCCCTCGGTCGCGGCGAGGAGCGTGACGATCTGCGACGAGAGGGAAAGCGGCTGGTGAACTGGCTGCTTCAGCGCTGCCCGGAGCCGACGGCCGTGCTCGATCTGGCGCCGCGTGGCCTGGTCCACCTCGGCCCCGAAGCGGGCGAAACGGCGGACCTCCTCGTACTGGGAGAGCTCAAGACGGAGCTCGCCGGCAACCTCCTGCATAGCGTCGGACTGAGCCTCTCCGCCGACGCGGGAGACACTCTGGCCCACGTCGACTGCCGGCTTGATCCCACGGTTGAACAGGTCGGCATCGAGGACGATCTGCCCGTCGCAGATGGAGATCAGATTGGTCGGGATATAGGCCGAGACATTTCCCCGCTGAGTGACGACGATGGGAAGAGCGGTGAGAGAGCCCCCGCCCTCCTCGTCGCTCAGTTTGCAGGCGCGCTCCAGAAGCCGGGCGTGGATGTAGAAGATGTCGCCCGGATAGGCCTCCCGGCCCGGTGGTCGGCGGAGGAGGAGGCTGAGTTCGCGGTAGGCGTCCGCGTGCTTGTTCAGGTCGTCGTAGATGATCAGCGCGTCCCGGCCCTCGTCCATGAAATACTCGGCGATGGTGCATCCCGCGTAGGGTGCCAAGTAGCGAAGGGCGGGTGGGTCCTCGGGACTGGCCAAGAGGACGGTCGTGTACGCCATCGCGCCGTGGCGACGCAGGGTCTCGATGACTCTGAGCGCCGAGCTCTTCTTCTGGCCGATGGATACGTAGACGCACGAGACGTTCCGATTCCGCTGGCTGAGGATGGCATCGACTGCAAGAGAGGTCTTGCCAACCTGCCGGTCGCCTAGAATCAGCTCCCGCTGACCTCGCCCGATGGGCAGAAGGGCATCGACAACCTTGGTTCCCGTGTAGAGCGGCTCGTTGACCGGGGCCCGCTCGACGATGTCGGCTGCCTCCCGTTCCAGGAATCGCCGAGCGGTTGCGCGGATGGGACCGGCGTCATCCAGGGGCTCACCCAGCGGAGTGACGACGCGCCCCAAGAGTTGGTGCCCTACATGGACTTGGACCCGCGCCCCGGTGGCGGTCACCAGGTCGCCGCCCTGGATGCCCTCATCGGGCCCGAGCAGGATGACGTCCAGCCGCGCGTGGTCCAGGTTCAGGATCATCCCCATGACGCCCGTGGGGAACTTGACCAACTCGTCCGTTCGCGCGAGGGGGAGCCCCGACAGGGTTGCGACACCGTCACCGATGTGCTGCACCGTCCCGACATCCCGGAAGATAACGCGGCTCTCCCGCTCCTTGGTCCGCTTCCGCAGAGCCTCCAGGAGGGACCGCATCTCGGTCTCGGTGTCGGAGCCGGTTGCCAGGTCGGCAATGCGGTGCTTCAGCCGCTCTTGGGATGTGAGCTCGCGTACCTTCGGCTCACCCGCCTGTCCCTCGATCTGTTGGCGGACCGCGTCCACCAAAGCCGAGACGGTGGGTTGGATCTCCTCGTTACGCTTCTGGTTGCTCATCGCTCAGACGCTCTTTCAGGGCGTGGGACGTCTCCTCTCGCAGCTCTCTCAGACGGCCCAGGATCGAGTTGTCGACGACGATGTCGCCGAGGCGCACCCGCATGCCCGCTGCCAGGTCAGGATTCGTCTCCATCTCGATGTCGACGTTCCGGTCGGCCAGCGCCGTGAGCGTGCGCGCCAGCTGGCCCTGCTGCTCGGAGGAGAGCGGCTTGGCCGTCATGACGCGGGCCGTAGGTGTCCGCTCCCCAAGAGACTGGCGGAACGCGCGCACTCGACCCATCTCTTCGCGCCCCATCTCCCAGATGCGGTCAGTAAGCTGGCTCAGGAGCGCATCGTGGACCTGGGGTGGGGCAGCCTGGCCTATCACTTCGGCTCCAACATCGCAGATGGCGGCGATGAGCTCGTCGTGGAACTCCTCCACGGCCCGCTGACGCATCTGCTCCACGTCCTCCCGCGCATCGTCGAGCATCTCCTCGATGTCGTTCTCGACCTCGACCAACATCTGCTGACGCTCTGTCTCCGCCTGCTTATGCGCGTCCGCGATGATCTCGTCGGCCTCCTCCCTGGCCTCGGAGAGACGCTCTTCTAGTTTCTCGCGGAGGGCCTCGGCTTCCTCTCTGTCCTCTCTAATCTGCTCCATCGTCTTGCGCTTCTCTGCCCTACGCTCGTGCACTCGGTCCATAGTAGGACGCAGGGCGAAGTAGTAGAGGGCGCCTGCGAGGACGAGGAAGTTGACAATCTGGAAGGCTATCGTTGTCCACTCGATGTTGAGCATGCGCTATCCCCCGGGGAAGAATCGATCGACCACCGGGTTCGCAAAGATGAGGACGAGAATGACCAGCAGGACGTAGATGGCCGTCGACTCAAGCAAGGCCATAGAGATGAGGAGCGTTGTACGAAGGTCAGCGGCAGCCTCGGGCTGACGCGTCATCCCCTCCAGGGCCTTCAGTACGGCTCGCCCCTCGACGAGGGCCGGGGTCAAGGCGCCCAGGACGATCCCGAGCGTCGATCCGACGATTGTCACTAGCGTGATAAGGGTTCCGGGTTCCATTTGTGCCATAGGTCTACTCCTTGATGTCTGTGCCGTAAGCTTCGGCTGTGCCCTTTGATGGTAACTAGACTGCATCAAGCGTGATCGAGCAGCGGCTCGCTCCCCGCACTCCGCCTGCCTCAGGGGGCAGCGGAAAGCAGCCGCACGCTGGGATGCGTTACGATAGCGCACTCTCTTTCAACTCTTCCTGTTCGTCCCCCCCCAGGGCCGTACTGATATAGACCGCTGCCAGGGCGGTGAAGATATAGGCCTGGAGCAGGCCGGTGAAGATGTTCAGGCCAATGACGGGGAGGGGCACGAAAAGGGGTATCAACATGAAGACCACCGCGACAATCAACTCTGTGCTCAAGACGTTCCCGAAGAGCCGCACGGCCAGGGAGACCGTCCGGCTGACCTGCCCGATGATCTCCAGGGGCAGCAGGAAGATCGGCGAGGCAAGGTTCTTAAGGTAGCCGAGGACCCCCTGCTGACGCATGCCGTAGTAATGGACGGAGAAGAAGACGACGACGGCCAAGGCCACGGGCGTATTCAAGTCCCGGGTGGGGGCCACGATGGGCAGCATCAACCCCCCCGGCAGCGGGATGGTGGGCAGGAGGGAGAAGATATTGGCGAAGGCCACGAAGATGGCCAGGGAGCCCAAGAAGGGCAGATACTGCTCGACGGGATACCCGGCGAGCAGATCGCCGATCAGGTCCTCGAGAAACCCAAGGAGCATCTCGAGCAGGATTGGCCACCGGCGCTGGACGACGATGCCGAGGGTGATGAGCATCACCATCATGATCCAGGTTGAGACCACCGTGTCCCGCACGGGTACCCCGAATACTGAGAAGACTACTTGTGGGAAGAACCTGTCCATGCCTATCTCCTAAATGCTCATCTGGGTGCTCAGCGGCTGCCGGGCTGTGTCACCGAGTCACCATCGTTCGGCGTATCCATGCCGCCCGAAGCTCTATCCTTCGGCGTCGGTGAGGTGGGGAGCGTCACGGGCCCGTTGGCGTTGAACCAGAGCACTGTTGCCCAGCGAGACAGCCACACCCCGCCGAAAGAGAGGAGCCCAGGGATGATTCCCCGGCTCAGACCCAGTGCCAACAGGCATGCGACGAGGGAGAGACGGACCGTCATCCCGCCGAGGACCAGGAGCAATGCCCGCTGCGTTAACCCGACCCACACACGCGAGACCGTCCACCAGCGGATGCCTGCATTCAGCGCACCGACGAGCGCTCCCGCCAACAGCCACAGTGTCATTTCGGGGCCGCTTCCTGGTTTGTCTCGTCCCAGGTCGGTTCATTGGCAGCCTGCCGGTGATAACCCTGGTCCATGCGCTGGATCGACCGGAGCACGTTGTAGAAGCCGGTGCCAATGCCGAAGAGTAGCAAACCCAGGGTGAAGAGGTACGTCGTACCCAGCGATCGGTCCAGGAAGTAGCCGACCAGGACCCCGCCAAAGATGGGCAGCGCCAGGTCCCAACCCAACGAGGTAGCCCGCAGTGCTTCCCTCCATATCTCGCGCTCACGCTGCTTCACGGTCTGCTCCCAGGTCGAAGACGTGCCGCAAAGTGGGGTCGTCCTCGCGCCCAAGTGACTCCCGCAGCTCCTGGGCGAGGCGCTCGAACTTGCGCTCTTCCGACGAAGCCGGTGCTGGAACGGAGGCCTCCAGCTCTGCCTCGCCGCTGGTAAAGACGGTGACCGCTCCCCCGTCGACGCGGAGGATACCTGCCTCTGCGTTGAGTGTGTGCTCGTCGGCACCCTCGGCATATCGAATGGGTGCCCTGATCGTCTCCGCGAGCAAGGGCATGTGGCCGGGGTAGACCGTGAGTCCAGTCCCGTCCGCCAGCCGCAGGTGGACCCACGCCGCGTCCTCCACCTCTCGGAGGGTCTCGGCCGGCGTCATCACGGTCAGTCGAAGCGTCTTGGCCACGGTGGCTAGCTCCTCAAGGCTACCGAGGAGCGGATGGATCCTCGGCTGTCGCGGTTGTCGCGCGCTCCACAACCTCGTCTATGGTCCCGACCATGTAGAAAGCCTGCTCAGGAAGGTCGTCGTGCTTCCCATCGAGGATCTGGCGGAAGCCACGCAATGTCTCATCCAGTGGAACATAGCGGCCCGGTGTTCCGGTGAACGGTTCAGCGACGAAGAAGGGTTGGGTCAGGAAGCGTTGGATACGCCGCGCCCGCTCCACGGTCAGACGATCATCCTCGTTCAACTCATCCATGCCCAGGATGGCGATGACGTCGCGCAGCTCTTCATAGCGCGCCAGAGTCTCCCGCACCTCGTTGGCGATAGCGAAGTGCTCCTCCCCGACCCCCCCGGGGGTGAGAAGGGTGGAGGTCGAATCCAGTGGATCGATGGCGGGATAGAAGCCCCGGCTGGCCTGCTGCCGGGTAAGGATGGTGGTCGCGTCCAGGTGCGCGAAGGTGGCCACCACGGCGGGATCGGTCATGTCGTCGGCGGGGACGTAGACAGCCTGCACCGATGTGGAACTGGCCCCGGAGACTGTGGTCGTGATTCGCTCCTGGAGCTCGCCCATCTCGGTGTCCAGGGTCGGTTGGTAGCCCACGGTGCTTGGCAGACGGCCAAGCAGCGCCGACACCTCGGCCCCGGCCTGCACGTAGCGGAAGATGTTGTCGATGAAGATGAGGGCCTCCCGCTTCTCCTGATCCCGGAAGTAGTCGGCCATGGTCAGTGCAGTGAAGGGGACCCGAAGGCGGGCTCCGGGCGGCTCCTTCATCTGGCCGAAGACGAGGATGGTGCTCTCCAGGACGCCGCTCCGCTGTAGCTCCAGCCAGAGGTCGTTTCCCTCTCGGCTCCGCTCCCCGACGCCTACGAAAAGGGCCACACCCTCGTGTTCCTCGATGGTGTGGCGCATCAGCTCGATCATAAGCACGGTCTTGCCCACACCGGCTCCCCCGAAGAGGCCGATCTTGCCGCCGCTGGGGTAGGGCGTGAGGAGGTCGATGGCCTTGATGCCCGTTACGAAGGGTTCGTCGACCACCTTCTGTTCTTGCATGCGAGGGGCCTCGGCGTGTATGGAGCGCTGCCAGGCGCCCCCTGGCTGAGGTCCGCCGTCGATGGCGTGACCCAGGACGTTGAACATGCGCCCCAGGGTCTCCCGACCAACGGGAACGTGGATGGGCCGCCCGGTATCCCGCACGCTCAGGCCGCGATGGAGGCCACTGGTGCCTTCCATAGCGATGGTGCGGACGGTGTGCGGGTCCACGTGCTCCTGGACTTCGACGACCAGCTCGTGCTGATCCTCGCGGGCGACGACCAGGGCGTTATGGATGCTGGGGAGATCGCCGGAGGGGAACTCCGCGTCGATCACCACGCCAGCTACGCGTACAACGGTTCCTCGTCTTTCCACAAAGTCACTCCTCGGGGTCGGGTGTGGGCTAGCTAGCATTCTACCATGGAACGATAGTCTTGAATAGAGCTCCGCCGCCTGGTCGACTAGGCGCTGGACTTCAACCTTGGAACGACGGAGGACGATTCGCTGGACCGACACCCGGATCGCGAACCCCGGCGGACGTGGGGGAGTCCGCTCAGTGGCGCGGTGTCTCCGCTACCAGGGGGCTGCGCGGCCATCGTGCCGGAAGAAGGAACCGGTGTCGTCAAGGGTTACGTCAAATGCGACGTCGAGGACGCCCTGGGCAGATTTGACGGGGCTCAGCGGCGCGCTCGCTCCGCCCATATCGGTCCGCACCCACCCGGGATGGATGGCCATGACGACGATACCCTCGGATCTGAGATCGAAAGCTATGGCCCGGGTGAGCATATTGAGGGCGGCCTTGCTGCTGGAGTAGCTGTATCCGCCGCCGGTGGACTTCTGGGCAAGGGAACCCGACGTCGACGAGATGTTCACGATACGGGCGTTGTCCCCGGCCCGGAGCAGGTCCAGATGACCCTGCGCGACGAGCATGGGTCCGACGGCATTGACGTGGAAGGTATGGAGCATCGTCTCGGCGTCCAGGCTGCCGAGATCCTCCTCGGGGTTGATGCCGGCGTTGTTGATGAGCAGGTCGAGTCCGTCGACCGTGTCTGCGACAGCGTCGGCGGCTGCCTCGATCGTCTCCTCGGCGGTGACGTCCAGCCGGAGGATGGTGAGACGATCGGGGTTTTGCTCGCGCAGTCGCCGCAGGTCCCCAGCTTCATCGGGGCGGCGGCACGTGGCAAAGACTAGGTCTCCGCGGTCCAGATTCTCGCGGGCGAAGGCGAGGCCCAGGCCACGATTCGATCCGGTGATCAGCACGCGTTTCAACTTGGATTCTCCTTTCGGGAGTAGGTGCGATAGGTGGCTCTCAATTGGTCATGTTAGCATATCTACAGGAGACTGTGAGGTTGGGCTGAGTTAGGACTGATGACGGATTGGGTTGGAGAGGGTTAGCGTTTAGTTGGACGGTCTAGCCGCGGCACAGCGTCGCTGGTGACGCTGTGCAGACTAGGTTGTGCCGTCTGACTCGAGGGTACCTCGTGGGGCGAAGCAACTCCGACCGGCTTCAACTGACGCATCAAGAGCGGCCATCCCACGCCCGGTGAGGTGGGCCTGAGGCCGGCGAGGCGGAGGCGGGAAACAACCCGGCTCAGGCCAGATTTGGTTAGGTGGAGACCGCGATGCAGGCCGTCCTGTCCCTGAGCCGCACTTCAGGGTCCCTACAGACCCTGAGTGGCGTCAAATGCCAAGTGGTCCGGTGTTCTGCGAGTGGACGCGTTGCGCTATGAGACACAAAGGCCTGGTCATCCACGATATCTCGCCTCAGCTGGGCCTTCAGCTCATCCGCTGGGGCTCGAGGCAATGCGTCGGCGATGACCAGGGACTGCCCTTTTCAGACCTCTCCGTTGCCCTTGCTTATCCCGGTTGCGGCTCGAGCCAGGTTTCGTAGACGCTAGAAAACCATTGAGTGGACATCTTGTGTCGGTGTGCAAGCGGTATCGGACCCGCTCAAACTCGAGAGACGCTGGTTCCCCTATTGGCTTCAAGAGGTCCTAGGCGTCAGT
>Ga0180432_10002312_pt1 | contig 28709 bp, 24 predicted proteins | sample SS_ome_10_FD_132414 | JGI IMG/M metagenome (GOLD analysis project Ga0180432, IMG submission 132414) | Hypersaline lake sediment archaeal communities from the Salton Sea, California, USA - SS_1_MS_2 metaG | ecosystem: Environmental > Aquatic > Non-marine Saline and Alkaline > Hypersaline >... | reverse complement strand
GGCACCAATGGAAGTATATTTTGAAAACCAAGGGGAAAAACAGGCCGCATGATCCACCTTAAAACTCCCATTTCACTGTCTACCATATTGGGTCCACTTCAAGAATTGACAATCATGACAGATGTTTGATAATACTTGAGATACGTTCAAACAATTCTTTAACGTGTCATGCCCCTCACTGCAGAAATAATAAGGGATCTATAAGCGATTATCCACGGCTTCAACAGGATCCCCCTCACGCTCTCTGACTTCGAGAAGATCGCGGAAAGAGAAAAAATCGCCCTCGTAATCCACAGCATCCCGACTCACGGCTGGCTTTTAGAAATCGACGGTCATCCCACGATAGTCGTCAACAGGCGCCTCTCGAAAGGGCACCAGTCCTTTGTAGTATGGCACGAGTACTTCCACCATCTCTATCACCCGGGAGGGGTCTACTTCTACAAAAAACTCGGGATAAAGCTGAGGATCGAGAACCAGGCGTCAACAATGGCGTCGCTGGCAGTTGTCCCTACGCCTGCCCTGGAAGATGAATTTTTAAACCGAGAAACAGAGCAGGAGATTTCCGAGACTTACGATCTCCCTCTTTACGTCGTCCGGTTTCGTTTGAAAGTCCATGAACATTACAGACAGTTGAGGCTGTTTAGAGATGTCTAAAAAAGAAATAGATGAACTCCTCGAGGAGATCTCCCGAAGGATCGGACGGAAGGTGACGAGTCCCGAAGAGGTGGAAGACTTTGAGGTCTACAAAGCGGAGATAGAACTCCAGAAAAGGTGGGAACGGGGAGAAAAAGAAAACTGATTTTTGAGGCTATAATGCCGAAGCTGAAATACAACTCCACCACCTTCGAGCACAACGGCTACTGGCTACGTCTCTTCTTCTGGGAGGAGAGGAAGCGGTGGCACCTCGAATTCAGAAAGGGATCCCTCAAGAAATACCAGTCCCTCAGAAAAGCGGACGAGGAGACCGCAAAGACCGAGTTCTACCGCCGGAAGCTCGAGCTCCAGAAGACCGGCTATTTCCCCGAGGTTTTCGATACTGATCTCTTCAGCCAGTTTGACCTCTTCCTCGACTGGTCGAAGAGGCGCACACCCTCCAGTAATACGTACGAACGTCACGAACAGACGATCAGGAAGTTCTCCGATTTTATCAGGGCCGAAAGAATCGACAGGATTAAGCCCAGAGTCTACGAGAGATTTATCGACCATCTCTGCAAAAAAGATCTCTCCCCGCGCACCATAGATATCCATCTAACCGCGATAGGAAGGTTCATCACGGTAATAGAAAAGGAGCTCCGCGTCGTCGCGGAAGGAACTTATCCAAGACCGAAACTACTGCGGGTGAAGAGGCTCAAGGTCCCGGATTACCTCACGATCGATGAGGTGAGGAGGGTTCTCGAGGAATCGAAAAAAAGCTACCTTTACGATATGGTGATTTTTGCAATCAATACAGGACTGCGCATAAGCGAGATCCGTCACCTGCGGTGGCAGGACTGCGATCTTAAAGACGTGTACATCTCCATACAGCGATACTAGTACGAGCTGGGCGGCAAAAATGTACTATATAAACCGAAAGACAACGAGGAGAGAACCATAAAATTGAACGAGGATGCGTTGGGAGTCCTGAAGAGGATGGAGAAGATGCGAATATTTTCGCAATGGGTCTTCGCGGCTAAACACGGCGGGCCACGCAATAAGCGCATCCTGATAAGAGACCTTGGCACAGTATACGAAAAAGCGGGGATAGAAAAAGAGGGGAAATGGCATCTCTTGAGACGCACATTCGCCACACACCTGCTCAAGTCGGGTGTGGGAATCGAATCGGTCTCAAAGCTCCTTGGCCATTCAGAGATACAGACGACGGTGAAAAGCTATTTGAACATTACTGACGAGACACATAAGGCGGTGGACAGGCTGAATTTCAAGGTAAATTCTGATTGAAATCTTATTCTACAAACTATTCCACATCAAAAAAAAGGGGTTACGGAAAAGCCGTAACCCCTTGAAATTATTGGCGTCCCCAAGGGGATTTGAACCCCTGTCGCCGGCGTGAAAGGCCGGTATCCTAGGCCAGACTAGACGATGGGGACGTAAAACTCCACTAATTTTTAATCAGACTTAATTGCTCAGATTCTCTCACTTGCTCAGATTCTCTCACTTGCTCAGATTCTCTCAATATTACCCCCGCCCCGAATCACGGAACCCAAATCGACCGGAGTCCGACAGAGAATTCCATAAACAAATAATATATCAAAAAAATTGGGAAATACCAACATTTTTTTGTAAAAAAACGCCCTTTTCTATTAAGCCGTATAATGTGCGGAAGTATCGCCAATGTCTTGCTGAACCCAAACGATTAGACGGTTTTCAAACCTTGATTTAGCTTGATTTCCATTTAGGATTCCCCTATCATTGTTTCATTGGAGGGATTAAGTCCCGAAGTCGTTTATAAGCCGGGTCGAATAATGGAAGGTAAGAAAAAAAACCAGAGGAGAGATAGATTCAGGGAATCGGAGCGCCGTGTCGCAACGGTTATGTTCGCAGACATCTCTGGATTCACACGAATGAGCGACGGCATGGATCCCGAGGATGTGACGGCGATCATGAACAACTGCTTTTCGATGATGGGAAGGGTTATAGGAAAATACGGCGGGACCATAGACAAGTTCATAGGTGACGGTGTGATGGTCCTCTTCGGCGTTCCCACGGCAATAGAAAACGCCCCCCAAAAGGCGCTGAATACGGCGATCGAGCTCAGAAAGTCTGTCTACAAGTTCAACAAGGAGTATAAGCTGAGAATCCCCCTGGATATCCACATCGGGATCAACACGGGGACCGTGCTTGCCGGGACGGTGGGAAGCGACGACAAGCGTCAGTACACCGTCATCGGGGACACGGTAAACATCGCATCGAGGCTGGAAGAGGTCTCCGAGGCGGGGATGATTCTGGTTGGCCCGGAGACCTATCGCTTAACGAAGGGGGAGTTCGATTATCGCGAGATGAAGCCGGTCAAATTGAAGGGGAAGGGTAAGACGGTAAGCCTCTATGAACTGTTGAATGTGAGGGGAAGGGCTGTGCGCGGACAGGTCGATACCGATCGGGTGATAAAATCCGAGATGGTGGGGAGGGACAAGGAGCTTAAAAGGCTGAATAATTCTTTGAAAAACATCATCGATGATAAGGGTCGAATCGTGAACGTCATCGGCGAGGCGGGAATAGGGAAGTCCCGGCTCCTTGACGAGCTCAAAAGCCTCGATGTCATTAACCGGGTCAACTTCCTTGAGGGTCAGGCGATAGCGATGGGTCGAAACCTCCCCTTTCACCCTATAATAGACATCTTCAAAGACTGGGCGAAGATAACGGAGGACGACAACGATACGGTTCAGGTTGAAAAGATTGCGAAGGCGGTCTCCAAGGCACACCCCTCAGAAAAAGATGAGATCGTCCCCTTCATGGCGACTCTCATGGGTTTGAAGCTCACAAAAAAATACGCGGATCGGGTAAGAGGGATAGAGGGGGAGGCGTTGGAGAAGTTGATCCTGAAGAATATCAGGGAGCTTCTCGGCAAGCTGTCGGAGAAGAATCCGCTGGTGATCTGTATCGAGGACCTCCACTGGTCGGACGTAAGCTCGATCAAGATTATCGAGTCGTTGATGCGCCTGGTTAAGACCAACAAGATACTTTTTATAAACGTTTTTCGCCCGAACTTCGCCGACACGGGAGGGAGGATAGTCGAGACGACCAAAAGGATCTATCCCGATCATTATACGGAGATAAATCTCGATCCTCTGAGCGAGAGGGAGAGCGAGGCCCTCGTGGGAAACCTCCTTAGTATCGAGGGGCTTCCTTACAAGATCAGAGAGGAGATACTGAAAAGGGCGGGCGGCAATCCCTTCTTCATAGAGGAGGTCGTTCACTCCCTTATCGACGGCGGGGCTGTGGTCAGGGAGAACGGCAAATTCGTTGTGACGGAAAAGATCGAGGAAGTGATAATCCCAAACACCATAAACGAGGTTCTCATGGCGAGGATCGACGGCCTGGAAGAGGGAACGAAAAACCTCGTCAAGGTGGCCTCGGTAATCGGGAGGAGCTTTTTTTACAAGGTCCTGACCGATGTCATCGAGACGGTCGGGGAGATTGGGGACATCGAAGGCGAGCTTTCACGCCTCCTCGAGCTGCAGATGATAGTGGAGCAGGAGCGGATGGAGGAGCTGGAATACCTCTTCAAGCACGCCCTCGCCCAGGAGGCGGCCTACGGATCTATCCTCAGAAAGAAGAGAAGGGAGCTTCACCTGATTGTCGCAAACTCCATCGAGAAGGTCTTTACGGAGAGGCTTCACGAGTTATACGGGATGCTCGCCTTTCACTACATGAGGGGCGAGGATGAAGAGAAGTCCTACGAGTACCTCGTAAAGGCGGGGGAGGAGGCGTTGAAGTCCTCCGCCTCCAGCGAGGCCTTGAACTACTACCAGGACGCCCTCGATCTCTACCTGAAGAAGTACGGCGTCGATACGGACCCGGAAAAGGTGGCGGATCTGGAGAAGAACATCGCGGTGGCGTTCTACAACAGGGGACAGTATCCCAATGCGCTGGTCTATCTCGACAAGGCGTTGTCATATTACGGCGTGCATACCCCGAAGAACTTCTTCACCCGGTTGATAAAGATCATGTCCGGCCTGTTGAATTTCCTTATAGGCCTGTATATTCCGTCCCTCAAGTTCAAGAAGGCCCCCACGGAGAGGGACGGCGAGATATACGGCCTGTTATACAAGAAGATGAGCGCGCTTGCGGTTACCGATCCGAAGAAGATGTTCATCGAGTCCTTCTATAGGTCAAAGAGGCTTACCGATTTCGATATAACGAAGCTGGAGAACGGGGTGGGGATGTTTGCGGCGTACAGCTTTATCATCACCTACTCCGGGCTCTCCTTTGATCTGAGCAGAAAGATACTGGACTTCTGTGAGGACAAGGTCGACAGGGGGAATCTGAAGTCGGTTGTCTATTACGAGCTCCCCAGATTCGTCCACAACTACATGAAAGGGGACTGGGAGAGGATCAGGTATGACGAGTCGCTGGTTAAGGGGGGTTTCAGTATAGGGGAGATATTTCACGCCGCCATGTACGTCGTATTCCACGGCCATATCAGCGTCGATCGGGGGGAGCTGAAGGATGCCCGCAAGATATCGGAGAGGGCCTTTAAGATCGCCGTCGAGTATGAAAACGACCTGATACACGCCAATGGATATATTTTGCAGGCTAAGCTCCTTTTGAGCCTGCGCAGTCTCAAAGAAGCCCTCCTTAAGATCGAGGAGGGGATCGTCTTCGTAAACAGGATCGAGTCGAACGAGTACAGGAGCCTCCTCTATTCTATGAAGGCGCGCATCGAGCTTTTGCTGGGGGAGATCGACGGGGCGAGGGAATCCCTGTCGCAGGCAAAAAGATATGCTCAAGAGGCGACGCTGATTCCTTTCTACTCGGTACATATCTCGATCGCCCGGTTCGGCTACCATCTCGACGGGATGGAGAAGTCGCTTAAAACCGGGGACAAAAAGGGATTTGCGGAGATAAAGAGGGGCGCGCTCAAGTACGGAAGACAGGCAGTCAAAAACGTCGGAAAGCTGGCCTCCGAGCGCACCGAGGCGTACAGGTTGATGGGCCTTTATTACTGGCTCGTCGGCAAACAGGCGAGGGCCCTCAGATGGTGGGAGAGGTCGATGAGGGAGGGGGAGCGTCTAGGGGCGGGATTGGAGCTCTCCCGGACATATTTCGAAGTGGGAAAGAGGCTGATGGAGGAGAAGAGCGGATACAACGAGCTTAACGGGATAACGCCGTCGGAGTATCTCGAAAGGGCTAAGGGGATGTTTGTCGAGATGGGCCTCAAGTATGATCTGACCGAGATGAGGGGAAAATAGAAAGATCGCTTCGCCTGTCCCGCTCGGCCCGGCCCAAAGGCGGTTGGGGGGACGGAAAAATTTTCTTTGAAATATTCTCACCGATGTGCCGATGTAATATTTGACCGACACCAAAAACGAGGGGAAGTTCAAGGAAATATCTGAATACAGAAATTGGAAAATGAATAAAAAAGCTGTTGATGCTGTTGATGATATAGGCGCTGCGGCCGGGCTTAAGGGAGGCTCCCTTAAGGCCCTCTGGAGCTTCGTCTGCGACCCGTATTCGTACATCCTCCTCATATCCTTCTTCGAGGCCTCCTTCAACTATTTGAGGAAGGGCCCGGTCTCGATCTACATGGTCCTGCTAATCGTCGGTTTTATCATCCAGCTGTATCGGCTTTTAGAATCGAGGGCGCTGTTTACGCTTGTAAAGAGCGAGCTGACGTACAGATTTGTCCTGCCGATGGCCGTCTTCATCGCCCTCTTGATAATCACCCTTATAGGGGAGCGGTCCCATGAGATGGGCGTTCACTTCGTCAAAAACTACATCGGCTCCGGAATGCTCGTCTTTCTCATCGCCACAAGTATTAAAAACACCGAGAGGATAAAGAGGGTTCTGACCCTCCTCTCCGTAATGGCCGTCGTAAACGCCATCTTCGGGATACTGCAGGTCTATGTGAGCTCCCGCTTCTACCTTGTCCCCTATCTCTATCCGGTAAAAAACGCCTCCTATTTTAATTATGCGGTTTTACCCAACGCCTTCGGGCTCTTCATGATGAACTTCAACTTCGGCTTTACTATCCTCCTGGGAGCTCTGAATATTGTGTCAAGATTTTTCAATGAGAGGAGGAGGTGGCGGGCGACCGTACTCCTCACAGTTTGGTCCGTGGTCCTGTACGGTTACCTTATAAGCTTTTTGAGGTCGAGCGTGATCGCGCTGCTTCTCGGGACAATCGTAATTATTGTTGCGACCATACTGATCAACAGAAAGGGGGATGCCTACCCCTCTCTGATCAAGAGGCTTTTGGCGATCTCCCTCGTTACGCTGATAATAGTCCCCTCGATCTTCGCCCGGGTTCACTTCTTGGGCAAGAGTGACAACATCATCACCACGAAATACAAGGAGAGGATAATAAAGTCCAAGGTGGAGTCGGACGAGGCGAGGATAGTACTCTACAGGCTCGGCCTCAAGATATTTCTCGACCACCCCGTAAGGGGCATCGGGATCGGCAATTACAAGACCGAAAAGATGAAATATCTGGAGGATTCGAAAGCGTTCAATACAGAGGCTATCAGTAAACTCGATTCCCACAACGTCTTTATCGAGATACTCTGCGGGGCGGGGATTTTATCACTTGTTGTGTACCTTTATTTGATGCTCTTTCCGGTAGTCAGGAGCGTGAAGGTAATCTTTAAAGAGAAGATTCCAAATGATGCCCGGGCGCTCTATATACTCCTCGCGGCGTATTTTTGTGCCGCCCTCTTCGATTCCAACTTCCACAACTTCTCCTTCGAAAACATGCTCTGGATCGGGATCGGCCTTTTCTACTCGATGGAGCTGAACAGAAAGGGGTGGGTCGGTCAGACGAACAAGCCTCGTTGATGAAGTGCTTCGGTTGTCAATTTGTGGGGAGAGGTTGTGTTTCGGTTAAGCATTAGCATGCCCTTTTCGGCCTAAAAAAGGCCATAGTTTATTGTAAACACTCAAGTCAAGAGCGATGCTCAACCGCACGCCGCTGTCTTAATATATCGTGGTGTACTCAGCCTGGTAAATCCGCCCCTCCAATTATCAAGATTCACCTTTGTCCGCAAGCGCGTGTTTTACCGCAAAATCGGACCGTAAGTTGCGGGCCTGTCGTCTTGAAGGGAGAAAACAACCTTTTGTCCGTATCAATTCGGCAATTTGATTGATAAGTGGTTGATAAGTCGCCGCGAAAAATGTAATATATAATTTCCCTTGAGTGGCATGAGGTGAAATTTAAAATGGAGACGATTTTTATTTTTACAGGCGAATTTTCTGTTCGGCTTAAATGTCTAAAAAAGTAAATAGAGGTTAAAAAAGGAGGAGGCTTGAAATGAAGATAGGACTGCCGGAGCTTGTGTGGTACGGCAACACCACCCTCGATATAGACCTCCCGGACGAGTGGGACGTTGAGGTCTGTCCCATGCGGGGGGCGGGCAGAAAGCCGTTGACCCTGGCGGAGATGGAGGAGGCGATAAAAAAACCGATCGGCTCTCCGGGATTGAAGGAGCTTGCCAAGAACAAGAAGAGCGCCGTCATAATATTCGACGACATCACGAGGCCCACCAGGGTCTACGAGATAGCCCCGATGGTTATCCGCCAGCTCGTATCCGGGGGGATCGAGGAGGACGCAATAACATTCGTATGCGCCCTGGGGAACCACGGCGCCCACACGAGCCACGAGTTCAGAAAGAAGCTGGGGACTGATATTCTGGAGAGGTTTCGAGTCTTCAACCACAACCCTTACGAGAACTGCGAGTACGTGGGGGAGACGTCCCGCGGGACAAAGCTTATGATAAACAGGGAGGTTATGGAGGCGGACCTGAAGATAGGAATCGGCTGCGTTACCGCCCACGCCAACGTCGGTTTCTCCGGCGGGGGGAAGATACTCCTGCCGGGAGTTGTCCACTACGACAGCTCCTCCCACTACCACATCGATGTAAACGCCCAGGCGCCGGAGACAACGGGCCTGGGCAAGTTCGATGAGAACATCCTTCGCTTCAACATCGAGGAGGCGGCGAGGATGGCGGGGCTCGACTTCAAGATAGACGTGATCGTAAACGACAGGGGGGCTACCACGGCGCTCTTCGCCGGGGACTTTTTGGAGCAGCACGTCAAAGCCGTGGAGCTGGCAAAGGACGTCTACGCCGCCGAGCCGAGGCCGAGAAACAAAGACCTCGTCATTGTAAACGCCTTCGCCAAGGCGAACGAGATGGCGATAGCCATCCTCTGCGGCGGACTGGGGCTCGAGAACTTCACCGGCACGATCGTGGTTATCGCCAACGCCCCGGAGGGACAGGTCGTCCACTACCTCCTCCGCTCCTTCGGCAGGAGCTACGGCGGGAGGCAGTACCCGGCCGGGACGATACCCCCTTCGTTCAACGTCATCATCATGGCCCCCTACATGGACAAAAACTTCGGCGACTGGCTCTCCAATCCCGAGGTTATCACTTGGACGAAGAACTGGGACGAAACGCTGAAAATCTTGAAGGGGTCGTTCGGCGACGGAAGCAGGGTGGCCGTGGTTCCGAACGCCACCATGCAGTATTACGACTCCTGATCCCGGCTTGAGACTGAACTCAAGGGAATCTGTGGTTTTGTTTTTTTAGGGGGAGGCTTTTAGCGGGTTGCAGTCGGAGGCGATTTTAATGCAGATGATTGGAAAGAGAGGAGGAAACCGATGAAGGTGGTAAGCCTTAAGGACGTTGATAAGATAAGGCCGGAGATGGAGGGGGCAAAAGGTGTCTTGAAGCAGGTTCCTATTGGTGTGGCGGACGGATCCCCGAATTTCTCATTTCGTGTGTTCACCATCGAGCCTGGCGGCCATACACCCTACCACACTCACCCCTTCGAGCATGTCAACTACGTAATCGAGGGGCGGGGGGAGATAGTCGACGAGAGGGGTGAGGCAAAAAAAATAGGCAGGGGGGATTTTTCACTCATAAATCCGGACGAGAAGCACCAGTACAGAAACTCCGACGACAGCCCCCTCGTGGTGATATGTGCAGTCCCGAAGGAGTACGAGTAACGGAGGGGAGAGGGGTAAGGGGGATCGAGCTATGGAAAAGGAAACTTTCGAGGGTACCCTGATACTGATCCGGAGCGAGGTGTCATCCCTGGCCGGTTTTAGGGAATATATCGATGTTGTCGAGGCCGCCTTCAAGATGCACGCCCTGGGGAAAAGCTTCGGTACGGGAATGCTTAACGCGGATGTGGCCGAGGACGTGGAGTTCCATATCAAGGCGGGGGGTGTCTCCCTCTCAAGAAGATATTTCGCCCTCAAGGTAAACGGCAGCTCCTTTAGGAACATGGATAAATACGGCCTTCCCAATATCATGGGGGCCATCGTCCTCTTTGACGGCGACAACATCTTGCCCCTGGCGATTATGGACTCAATCGAGATAACCAGGATGAGGACGGGGGCGGCGACCGCTGTGGCGGCGAAGTATCTCGCCAAGGGGGACTCCAAGATCGCCACTATCTGCGGCTACGGGAACCAGGGGAGGATTCAGCTCAGGGCGATAAAGGAGGTCCTCCCCATCGAAACGGCCTATATCTGGGGAAGGAGCGAGGAGAAGGGCGAAGACTTCGCCTCGGCCATGTCGGATGAGTTGTCGATCGACGTGAGATACGAGAGCGACCTCTCGAGGGCGGCGGGATTGAGCGATGTCATCGTTACCTGCACCCCTGCGAAGAAGCCCTTTCTCGATGCGGATTCTATAAAGCCGGGGACATTTATAGCAGCCGTGGGGGGGGACAGCCCCGACAAACGAGAGCTTGAGACGGCCGTCTTTCAAAAAGGCCGGGTCTACTGCGATATCACGGAACAGTGCGCCCGGGTGGGGGAGCTCCACCACGCCATTGAGGCCGGAGCCATAAAGGCCGATGAGGTGGCCGGGGAGCTTGGGGATATAATAGCGGGGAGGCTCAATGGGCGCGCCGACGAAGATGAGATTATTATCTACGACTCCACGGGAACGGCGATACAGGACGCCGCCGCTGCCGCCCTATGTTACGAGAAAGCTATAAAGGTGGGCTCCGGTAAGATTTTAAACCTCATGAAATGAGAAAAACCGCTGGAGACACTTATTTTATCCGCCGTTCACACACCCACATCTTTCACCTGGAAGATCGAAGGCCTTGCATTTAAGAATTTTTATTGCTAAACTATAGATGGGGGGAGACACGGTCTGTCCCCCCTTGTTTAAGGACAAAAATATTTTATTGACGAGAGATACGCTGTAGACGTTGAAGAGGTGAGATAAGGGGCAATATCAATATGGTAGAGAAACCGGTTATCCTTATCATCATGGACGGCTGGGGGATAAGGGAGGAGACGGAGTTCAACGCCGTCGCCGCGGCGGAAACTCCCAACGTGGACGCCCTGACGGGGAAGTACCCGTCGACCACGCTGGGGGCGAGCGGATCGAGTGTGGGACTCCCGGACGGCCAGATGGGAAACAGCGAGGTCGGTCACCTGAATCTGGGCGCGGGGAGGATCGTCTATCAGGACTACACGAGGGTGAACAAGGCGATAGAAGACAAAAGCTTTTACAAGAACGGCGCCGTTCTTGATCTGATCGAAAAGGTGAAGGAAAGCGGCGGCGCCCTTCATGTCATGGGGCTTTTGTCGGACGGGGGTGTTCACAGCCACATGGAGCACATCTTTGCTGTGGTTCGGGCGGCCAAGTTGGGCGGATTGAAAGAGCTCTACTTCCACGCTTTTCTTGACGGCAGGGATACCCCCCCCACCAGCGGCGCCGGGTACATGGCCCAATTGGTAAGCTTCTTCAAGGCCGAAAAGATCGGGGCGGTGGCAACCCTCGGCGGCAGGTACTGGGGGATGGACAGGGACAACCGCTGGGAGAGGGTGAAGAAGGGGTACGACGCGATAGTCTCGGGCGTGGGAAGATTGGAGGAAGACCCGGTCACAGCGATAGAGGCGGCCTACGAGATTGGAGAGACGGATGAGTTCGTTGAGCCCACGGTTATCGTAAACGGGGATAAACCGGCAGGAAGGATAAAAGACGGCGACGGTATCTTTTTCATAAACTTCCGGGCGGACCGGGCCAGGGAGATAACGAGGGCGCTTACGTTTTCGGACTTCAACGGCTTTGTGAGGGAAGAGGTGCCGAAGCTCGCTGGGTTTCTCACCATGACCGAGTACGACGACGATTTCGATCTCCCGATGGCGTTTCCGCCGCTCGTTCTCAATAATATCCTCGGAGGGATAGTAAGCGGTATGGGGGAGAAACAGCTGAGGATAGCCGAGACGGAGAAGTACGCCCACGTCACATTTTTCTTCTCCGGCGGGGTGGAGAAGGAGTTCCCGGGCGAGGAGAGGGTCCTAATTTTCTCGCCGAAGGACGTGGCCACGTACGACCTGAAGCCGGAGATGAGCGCCCGCAAGGTGGCATCGGCCGTGATCGAACGCATAGCTGAGAAGAAATTCTCCCTTATCATCTTGAACTTTGCCAATCCGGACATGGTGGGACACACCGGGGTGATGGATGCGGCGGTAGTGGCCGTGGGCGTCGTCGACGAGTGCGTTGGCAAAGTGGTCGAGGCGGCAAAGCGGGCGGGATACACGGCCCTTATTACCGCGGACCACGGAAACGCCGAGGAAATGTGGGATTACAAGAACAACATGCCCCACACGGCCCACACCACAAACCGCGTCCCGCTTATTGCGGTAAACGACGAGCTTGTCGGGCGGTCCCTCAAGCCGGGGATCCTGGCTGATATCGCGCCGACCATACTTGATATTATGGGAATCGAGGTGCCCGCCGAGATGACGGGGTCGTCCCTCTTGGAGTGATCGGACGCCGACAAACATGATCCCCCGGAGAAAAAACTTTTTAGGGCCTGGTGGAAAGCACGCCGGTTCTTGTTTTTTTACGTTGCTTGTTTTTTATGTTGCTTGCTTTCTGTGTTGATATGTCGACCGCGATGTGTGAGAATTCGATGATTCAACCTACAGATTATATAGATTAAGGGGCGATCAGTTTGACGCATCCGAGTGATTTGACGGCCTTGTTGATATTATTTACAATTCTGGAATGAAAATATGTGGCATGAGCTTCTGATAAACTCCTTTTTGACCGCAATCGGCTTTGTGCTGCTGATATGGGGGGCGGCCCTTCTCGTCAACGGCGCGGTGAGCCTGGCCAAGAGGGCCGGAATATCAAACCTCGTCATCGGGCTGACGCTCGTCGCCTTCGGGACGTCCGCTCCTGAGCTTGCGGCATCGTTAAACGCCTCGCTGAGGGGAATCGGTGACATCGCCTGCGGCAATATCGTGGGAAGCAACATCGCAAACCTCGGCCTCGTTATGGGGGTGTCGGCGATATTCATGCCGATCGCCATAAAGAGGAACACCGCCTTCTGGGAGATCCCCTTTGTCATCATACTGAGCGTCGTCTTCTGGTTCATGGAAAAGGACCTTATCTTCAACCGCTTCGACGGTTTCGTCTTAATAATTCTCTTTCTGGTGTTTACGGTCTACTGTGTCATAACGGCAAAGGCGGACACCGATGTCGAATTGGATATGATCGAGATAGATATGGTCAGGGAGAAGTCCCTTTCGGTTTCCAGGGCCTTCTTATATGCGGCCTCAGGGATCGTCTTTCTGGCGGCCGGATCGGATTATCTGGTCAAGGGCGCTACGGGGCTCGCCGTCAACTTCGGTGTGTCGGAGGCCGTTATAGCCCTCTCGATAGTCGCGCTGGGGACGTCGCTGCCGGAGCTGATAACCTCGGTGATCGCGGCGTACAAGGGGGAGGGGGACATCAGTATAGGTAATATCCTGGGCAGCAATATCTTCAACTTTCTCATCGTGGGAGGTATTACGGCTCTGGTCAAGCCGTTTTCCTTATCGGAGCGGATCTTTAAGTTCGACACGCCGGTGATGCTCTTGATAACCGTTCTCCTCTTCGCTGTCGTAACCACAAGGAAGAAGATTGGGAGGATAGAGGGAGTTTTTTATCTTCTCTTCTATCTCGCCTATATGGCCATCGTCTACATTTTCCCCGACGGCCTGTTTGTATATAATTAGGACTAATTAGTAGCGCCTCGGATATTTTTTCTTTGTCCGGGATTTCTGATATCTGATTGACGCCGGAGTGGGTTTGAGGGGGGAGTAGGGGGAAAGCGGGGAGCCGCCTTGCCCTGACCTCACGATTTGGACCCAACTGCGGCGGCGGTAAAGGTATCAGGTAAACACATCAACATATCAATATTACAGCCCGTGAAGAGATTCACGGGCCGTTTTTTTGTTAGAAGAATCTTTTCGTTTCAAATACACTTCGGTTCTTGGGGAGGCATCTTACGAAAAGGCCTCTTCAATTTTTTCTTGACATGTAAAAAATTACTATATACAATGAATATATATACTTTATATATATGTCCGCGGCAGATATTGTATATGGACGTGAGGGGGTGCTATGGAAGACAGGTTGGTCAGCAACATGACATTTCGGGTTATGCTTTTGGGCATTAACGAGATAGTGGGGCAAAACGGACTCGATGTGGTTTTGAACTTCACCGGATTGGGAAAATACAGAGAAGCCATCCCGCCCAACAACGATCTCGTCGAGGACTGCTGGATATCGGAGGCGACCGGGCTTGACAGGGGAGTCGAGGAGATTTTCGGCGGCAACGGCGCCGCGGCAATCCTCGTTCAGGTGGGAAAAAAACAGGCTCTCTGGGGCCTCGAGGAAAACAGGGAGGTGACCGAACAGCTCAAGGGAAGCATCGAGGGAAAGGACGATATCGAGCGGATAAAGATGATCCTCAACATCACGGCTGGGATCATATCGGCCCAGATGAACACCGAGGTCTGGATCGAAGAGAGGGGTGAAGAGGTCTTCTATTGTGACAGGGGGGGTACACACTGCTTCAAGCGGTTAAGCTCACAGCCGGTCTGCTTTGTGACCGTGGGCTTTCTGCTCGGGCTCGTCGAGTGGGCCACCGGAAACAACGACTGGAAGATCAATGAGACCCGGTGCATGGCCCTCGGTCATGAATATTGCGTATATCGTGTTTCAAGGAAGGTGGAGCACTGAAGTGAAAAGCCGATAGGTAATCAGTCTGTAGCTTCATCTCAAAGGCCGTTAAATTAGATAACCGTTTCGATAAGTTCTCGATTCCTATCGTGGGGAGAACTGCACTTTTTTCAAGGAATCAATAAGAACTACCCCTCTTGTTGACTTGCATATCCACTCATCAAAAAATCCCATCTCAAGCTAAAAGTTTTGTGCAAACGGGTTGAATCCGACAAAACCGTAATTATATTATATTAAAACAGTAAGGATTTGAGACGGGAGGGCGGGATTTATATCATCTCGGTCAATCTCAAAGGAAAAAATCGAGGTAAAAAGCCATGAAAGAGGAAGAGATAAAAAAGAGACTCGACCCCGAAGAATACCACGTCTTGAGGGAGAAGGGGACGGAGCCCCCTTTCAGCGGTAAATATTATAAAAACAAGAGTAAGGGGGTATACAGTTGCAAGGTGTGCGGGAACAAGCTCTTCGAGTCGGATGCGAAGTTCGATTCGGGCACCGGCTGGCCGAGCTTTTTCGACGTCGAGAAGGACTCCGTCGAGATTAGGGAGGACAGGAGCCACGGCATGGTTCGCACCGAGGTCCTGTGCAAGAGGTGCGGGAGCCATCTGGGGCACCTCTTTGACGACGGGCCGAAGCCCACCGGAAAGAGGTACTGTATAAACTCGATCTCCCTCGATTTCAGGGGAGACGAGAGGGAGAAGGAAAAGGCGGCGTTCGGGGCGGGGTGCTTCTGGCAGGTGGAGGAGGTTTTCAGTGGGGTCAAGGGGGTCGTGAATACTGCTGTAGGTTACGCCGGGGGGAAAAAGGAGAATCCGACGTACAGGGAGGTGTGCGGGGACAAGACCGGCCACGCGGAGACGGTCCTCGTGGAGTACGACCCGAAGGAGGTCTCGTACAGGGAGCTTCTCGACGTATTCTTCGACCTGCACGACCCGACGCAGCTGAACAGGCAGGGGCCGGATATAGGGAGTCAGTACAGGTCGGTCGTGTTCTACTATGACATGGCGCAGAAGAGTGAGGTGCTGAGGGCCATAGAAGAAAAACAGAATAAGCTCGACAAAAAGATAGTCACCGAGGTGGTGCCTGCGCCGACCTTTTACGAGGCGGAGGAGTACCATCAGCGGTATCTGGAGAAGAGGGGGATAAAAAGCTGCGGGGTTTGACCGAAACGGGCAGGATAAGGGAGTCGATTGTCCGTAACTCATCTTTGTTACGGATTTTTTTTATCGGCACGGCACACCTTATTTCGGTTAAGGAAGACTTTCGGATAAACCTGAACCGTTATGCTTAAACTTGGTGTACCATTTCGTTCCTCAACAAAGTGACGCAATCAGACTATACGATTAAGGGGCACAGACGGGAATCTGTACCCCTTATTTTTCCCTTCAAGCTCTTGAAGTTTATAGAGCCTGCTTTATAATCCCTTCTAACTCGTATTCCCATCCGTCAGCGATTGCTGCAAAACACCATTGAATTCCTAAAAAATAGAGCTACACCTTTCTGTCCCTACCCTTCCAGAACGGGGCGCGAAGCTCGTGCTTCAGGACCTTGCCCAGGGCGCTTCTCGGGAGTATCTCCACGAAGTCCACGCTCTTCGGCTTCTTGTAGCTCGCGATGTTCGCCTTGCAGTGCTCGATTACGTTCTCTTCGGTGATCTCCGCTCCCGGGGTTTTTACCACTATCGCCTTGACCGACTCGCCCCACTCGTCGTCCGGGACGCCGATTACCGCCACCTCGAAGACGCCGTCCATAAGCAGGATCGCCTCCTCCACCTCCCTCGGGTAGATGTTCTCGCCGCCGGATATTATCATGTCCTTTTTCCGGTCGGCGATGAAGAGGTAGCCGTATTCGTCGAAGTATCCCATGTCCCCTGTGTAGTACCAGCCGTCCCTTATCGCTTCGGCGGTGGCATCGGCCATCTTGTGGTATCCCTTCATCACGTTGTCACCCCTCCCTATTATCTCGCCCGTCACGCCCGGCGGACAGTCGTTCCCATTTTCGTCGACGATCCTTACCTCCACGTTGCTGATGGGCCTTCCCGCGGACCCGAGCCACTTTACCTTGTGCTCAGGCCCGTCCAGGATGTGGTCTTCGGGAATAAGCATGGTGAGTGTCGGGCTCATCTCCGTCATCCCGAAGAACTGGATGAAGTCGCACCTGAACTTCTCCAGAGAGCGCCTTAAGAGATCGACCGGCATCGGGGCGGTGGCGTAGATCACCTGCCTTAAGGAGCTAAGGTCGTACTTGTCTATGTCCGGGTGGTCGAGAAGGAACTTGAATATCACCGGCGTGAACCCGACGGCGGTGATTTTCTCGTCCTGCATCGTCTGAAGGACCGTGGGGATATCGAACGAGTGGATAAAGGTCACCTTTCCACCGATGATGACGAGGTTTATGAGTACGAAGATCGCGATGTGAAATATCGGAAGGAGTCCAAGGACGTTCATGTCCCTTGTCATCTCCATCTCGATTATGGTGCTTACCGCGTTCGCCATCATGTTATTGTGGGTCAGCATCACCCCCTTCGGGCGCCCGGTCGTTCCGCTCGTGTAAAGCTGGAGGAAAGTATCCTCCATCGAGACGTCGGCCACCGGCTCGTCCGCAGGGTATTTTGTTATCAGCTCCTCGTAGTCGATCATCTCGTCGTCGACCTTGCCGTCGACGGCGATGTATTTAAGCTTCCTCGGAATTTGCTCCTTCATCGGCTCATAGAGGTGCTCGAACCTCTTGGAGAAGAGGACGATCTTCGCCTCCGAGTCGTCGATCAGAAAGGCCAGCTCCTTGGGGGAGAGGCGCCAGTTCAGGTTCGTGGATACCGCCCCGATTTTGGCCAGGGCGAAGAGAATCTCCCCGTAGTGGTTGGAGTTGTGGCAGACGACCGCAACCCTCTCGTCCTTCTTAACACCCATATCCAACAGCGCGTGGGCGAGGCGGTTCGTCCTTTCGTTGAACTCTTTGTAGGTGAGCCTCGTCCCCTCGAATACGACCGCCTCCTTGTCCGGAAACCATTTCGCGGCCCTTGTAAGGATATCGCCGATAAGCATATTAACCTCCAATATTAAAAAAATCTAAAATACTTGAATATCCAAATATCTTTTTGGCACAGGGCTAAAAAGCCTTTTTATCCGGCAACAATCGTCTTGTTGAGTCTCCCCATTACCTCCTCCGCCTCGGAGACGATGTCTTTTACTATTTCATTAATGCTCTTTATTTCGTCGATGAGCCCAATCCCCTCCCCCATCGATATAAGGCCCATATCCACATCCCCCTTTTCGTTTGCCGCCTTTCCCATCTTGTCCGCCGCGAAGGTCAATAACTCTTCCATGGTCCCCCCGTCCGCCTCTATCTCGGAGAGCTTTTTCGCGGCCTCGTTTTTTATCGACCTTACCGGCATCGAGATCGATTTCAAAATGACCTTGGTGTCGGTCTCCGAGGCCTTCGTTAACCACTCCTTGTAGTTGTTGTGGATGCCGGACTCCACAGACGCCAGAAACCTCGTTCCCATCAGCACCCCCTCGGCTCCTAAGGCCAGGGCCGAAACGAGGCTTTTGCCGTTGGTTATACCGCCCCCGGCGATCACCGGTATATCGAGGACCTTCGACGCCTTGTTGACCAGTATCTGGGTGGTTATTTCCGCCCCGCCGACGTAGCCGGCGCACTCGAAGCCGACCACTATGACGGCGTCCACGCCGATATCCTGAGCCTTCCTTGCGAACCTCACCTGGGGGACCTTGTGGATTATCGGGATATTCGCCTCTTTCAATACAGGAACGAAGCGGTCCGGGGGGCGGCCGGCTGTCTCGAAGGCGGAGACCTTCTCCTTAACCCCCAGCTCGATAAAGTCCATGACGATCTCGCCCGGGTCAACGTTCGGGAGAAGCGAGATGTTAAGGCCGATGGGGCCGTCGGTCAGGGCCCTCGTCTTCTTGATCTCTTTTCTGAGTTCGTCGACGCTCTTAAACGAGGCGGTGGGGATAAAGCCGATCCCCCCGGCCTCGGCGACTGCGGCTACCATCTTGGAGAAAGACACCCAGTGCATCCCCCCCATCAGTATGGGATATTTTATCCCTAAGAGCTCTGTTATCCTTGTCTTTATCATACAATCTCCAGTGCAGCTTTGGGTAGGATTAAAATGAAAAACTGGCAAGACTCCATATAAGTTCCAAATAGCCTTACCAAAACAGCCTATCTCTGTCAACCTTTTTCATTTGCTTTTCTGTCAGAGTTGATTGTCTCAATGAAAAAGGAAAGATGTTCTTCCTGATTATCTTGAAATTCCGTAATATTGTTATACGCCCTTGACAAAAGAGCAAAAAGGCAATATTGTTTTGATATTAAATTTCTGTTTTCTTGGATCTGTCCGGGAATTATCGAATTCTGAAAAGTGAAAAGGAGTTGAGCAAATGTCGAAAGAACTTGTTCTCACGGAGAGGGACGGTTTAAACCTGATCGTTACGATAAACAGGAACGAGAAGAGAAACGCCCTGAACGAGGAGATAATGCACGGGCTTCGGGACGTCTTCGAGGGCATAAAGACCGACTCTAAGGTGAGGTGCACCATCGTGAGGGGGGAGGGGAAGGGCTTTTCCGCAGGCATTGACTTCAACTTTCTGGCAAACCTCGGGCTTGTCGGGGGAAGCGGCGACCTGGTCCGCTCGAAGATCGCGGAGGCCCAGTTGATTATCAGCCTGATAACCGATATAGAGAAGCCGGTGATCTACGCGATCCACGGCTTCTGCTACGGGATGGCGCTGGAGGTCGTCCTCTCCGGCGATTTCCGGATAGCGAGGAAGGGGACCGAGTTCGGCATCCAGGAGGTGGCCGTCGGATTCATCCCGGACGTCGGGGGGATAGCGAGGCTGACGGGGCTCTTGGGGCCGATAAAGGCTAAGGAGCTTATAATGACCGCAAAGGTCATCGACGCCGACCAGGCGAAGGAGATCCAACTCGTCAACGATGTGGTTGAAGACGAGATGGAGGGAGCCCTGGCGCTGGCTTCCCAGCTGAACAAGAACGCCCCGCTGGCGGTGGGGCTGGCCAAGAAGCTGATCAACCGCGGCCAGCACATGGATACCCGGTCATTCTTGGAGCTGGAGGCGATAGGCCAGTCGACGCTTATGCACACGAATGACGTGAAGGAGGGAATAACGGCGAAGCTGGAGAAGAGGGAGGCGAATTTCAAGGGGGAGTAAGGTTTTCCCGGTCGGGACGGTTTTTGCTTAAAGACTTTATCCCGAAATGGGTTTTTATATCTAAATTACGTTTAATCGGCCGTTTAATTGGCCATTTGATTGGACATTTTTACTCAATGTCGCTATTATATTGACTGTTTCAACACGTGATTGTCTCAGCACGTGATTGTCTCGGCGCGGCCGTCCGATCACGACCGATTTTTCTCCGGCGGATTTCCTTGGAGGGGGGCGTAATTATATATTAAATCGCAGCATCGTTTTGAAGCTGGCTGATATAAAGTGAAATGTCGGTATGTCTATATGTTAATGGATTAAAGTGAAAGGTTAAGGCTATGGCAAAGAAATACGAGGTCTTCGAGATCGAAAAGAAAGATCATGTCGCCTGGTTGTTCATGAACCGCCCCGAAAAGCGAAACGCCGTGGGGAAGATCTTTTTCAATGAGATATTGGAGGTCATGGGGGAGCTGGAAGAGGACGACGATGTGCGCGTGGTGGTTCTGGCGGGGAGGGGAAAGTGCTTCACCGCGGGGACCGACCTATTCGACCTGTTTAGCGAGGTTCCCGGCATCGCCGAGAGAGGCGTTATGGGGAGAAAGCGCTACAACCTGGTGAAGTTTATCATCGACGGGCAGGAGTCTATATCGGTGTTCGACAAGTTCAGGAAGCCGGTTATCGCCGCCGTCCATAACTACTGCATAGGGGCCGGCGTCGATATCATCACGGCCTGCGACATAAGGCTCGCGACGGAAGACGCCCTCTTTTCAGTCAGGGAGGCGAGGCTCGGGGTGGTGGCGGACGTAGGCACGCTCCAGAGGCTCCCGAGGATTGTGGGGGAGGGTTATGCAAAGGAGCTGACCTATACGACAAAGGACATAAGCGCCAAGAGGGCAAACGAGATAGGGCTCGTAAACGAGGTCTACAAGGATATCGACGCCCTGTATGCCGGGGCGGAGGCGATAGCAAAGGAAATCGCCGAGCAGTCGCCGCTGGCGGTCATGTCGGCGAAAGAGGTGATGAACTACTGCAGGGACAAGAGCGTTGCCGACGGCCTGAACTACGTGGCCCAGAGGAGCGCCAACATCCTCCCCTCGGAGGATATCTTCGAGGCGCTGCAGGCGTTTACGGAGAAGAGAAAACCTAACTTTACGGGCAAGTGATTAAGATTAATATTATAAAAAAATCCCCTTTTAAGGATAGGGTTTTGTTTAATTTTAATATAGGGAGGAGTAGATGAAAGAGAAGTTATGGTACAAGTCTTACGCGCCGGGGATTGAGAAGAACCTCAAGTACGAGAAGCTGACTATATCGAATGCGCTGACGAGATCGGCGGAGCGATTTCCCGACACCGTGGCCATCGACTTTATGGGAAAGCGGATAACGTACAAAGAGCTCAACGGGATGGTAAACCAGTTTTCGAGGGCGCTCATTGATCTTGGAGTTAAAAAGGGTGACAAGGTCGCGGTGTGTATACCCAACATACCCCAGCTTATCGTGGCGAACCTCGCAATATTTAGAATAGGGGCGGTGGCGGTTCAGAACAACCCCCTCTACTCCGAGCGGGAGCTCCAGTACCAGCTTGACGACTCCGACTCGACAATAATCATCACCTTTACCCTCCTCGTCCCCCGGGTCCAGAAGATCATGTCCGGGACGAAGATAAAGAAGATAATAGCCTGCCACATTCATTCGTATCTACCCTTTCCGGTAAAACAGCTTTTTCCTATAGTCAAAAAAGCGATGTATCGCAAGATCGAGCCTACGGAGAACCTCCTGGTCTTCAAAGACCTGATCGAAAAGTATTCCCCGGAGCCGGTAAAGGACGTGAGCAAGTGGGACGAGCTCTCCACGCTGCTCTACACCGGCGGAACCACGGGGGTCAGCAAGGGGGTCATGCTCTCCCACGCAAACATCAGCTCCAACGTCCAGCAGATCGTAGGCTGGTTCACCGATATGGACCCCGGGGTGCACCAGATGGTGGGTACCATCCCGGTGTTTCACTCTGCGGGATTTACCGTGGTTCAAAACCTGAATATCTGGCAGGGGTGGGAGAATATCCTGATAGCCCGGCCGGAGGCGGAGACCATCTGTAAAATCGTAAAGAAATACAAGCCCTCGATACTCCCCGGCGTCCCGACGATCTTCGTTGGACTTCTGAACAACCCGAAGTTTAGGAACATGGACCTCTCTTTTATCAAGGGATTCTTCTCCGGAGCGGCGCCGTTGGCGATGGATACGATAAGGGACTTAAAGGAGCTTACCGGAGCCACGATGGTGGAGGTGTACGGGATGACCGAGGCGTCCCCCGTGGCCACAGGCACCCCGTGGGGCGGCGAGATAAAGGCGGGTACTGTGGGGATTCCCTTTCCTGACACAGATGTAAAGATAGTCGACGTGGATACAGGAAAGAAGGAGATGAAAGTGGGGGAGTCGGGCGAGATAATCATCAAGGGCCCGCAGATAATGATGGGCTATTACAAAAAGCCGAAGGAGACAAAGAACTCCCTCAAGAAAGGGTATTTCCACACCGGCGACATCGGCGTGATGGACGAGGACGGCTACCTCAAGATCGTGGACAGAAAGAAGGATATGATAATAGCCGGCGGCTACAACATCTATCCGGTGGAGCTGGACAACATCCTCTACGACCACCCGAAGATCCTCGAGGCGTGCACCATAGGAGTGCCGGATAAATACCGCGGCGAGACGGTGAAGGCCTTTATAGTCCCGAAGGCGGGGGAGACGCTTACCAAGGAGGAGGTGATCGCCTTTTGCAAGGAGAGGCTCGCCGCATACAAGGTGCCGAAGATCATCGAGTTCATGGAAGAGCTGCCTAAGAGCGCTATTGGAAAGGTCCTTAGGCGGGAGTTGAAAGAGATGGAGCTTAAAAGGGCCAAGTAGCAAAGACTCCTCACGGCTTGAGGTCGGCCCGGGATTCTACTCCTGAAGGGGGGATTTCCAAAAGCAACCCGGTATTATTTTGGACATTTTGAATCCGGGAAAATCGGTCGGAGAAGAAGCCTTTGGCTTCGGTATCGAGGAGCATGTCTATAGATCTACCTGAATTGGGGATTTTAATATTCAAATCTAATAGTCATCGGTTACGGGACGATTAATCCCTCCAAAAAAGAGTGTGGGGTAGGTAAATCTGTGTTAAAATAGTGCGTTGCCGAGGGCAACGGATGTCGTGACAATATAGCTATATAGATATAGGGCGGTATTGTTAAGGAAGACGGTAGGAAGCTATGGGCAATGTTAAAGATAAAATCCCTCAGATCGAAGGCCATTTCACGGCCTTGTCTATGATCAGCCTGGTGCAGGGTATCTCCGGCAATAAAAAGATGTTGATAATGCTTTATTCCAGGGATGGAAAAGAGGGCAAGCTCTATTTCGACAGCTCCAGGATAGTCGGGGCGAGCCTGGGGGATACGCTCAGGGGAGAGAAGGCCTTCTTCAGGCTGATAGAATGGGAGAACGCCCGTTTTCAGGCCTTTGAGGTAAACAAGATAGATCCGGAAAACGACAATATCACTATGGAGCTCTCACATCTGCTCCTGGAGGGACTTCGGCAGAAGGATGAGAAGGAGAAGATCAAGGAGCATATCCTTCCCATTTACAAGATTAAGCGCGCTCAGGGCTCTTTTGATCTGTCGTTGAGGGAAAAGGAGCTGTGGGACATCATTAACCCCGACGGGAGCTTCGTTACAAAGCTGGTCAATGATACGCTCATGACCGACTTCGAGGCCTATGAGACTCTGACATCGCTGATGTTGAAAAAGGCACTCCAGTTCGTAAAGATCAAGACGCTCGTGATCGATGACAGCGTATTTATGATAAAGATAATCAAGGATATCCTTGAAGGGATTTACGGGGACACGATGGCGATAAGAACCCTGGATAACGGGGCCGATGCAATAAAGGCAATAAACTCCTCGGACACCGAGGTTGTCCCGGACCTCATCTTTACAGATATCCTCATGGAGGGAACCAGCGGCATGGAGGTGATAAAGGCCGCGAGGGAGAAAGATGAGCCGATATACACCATCGCGGTGACCACGCTGCAGAGGGAGATGAGGGACATCCTGAAGGCCGGAGCGAATTACCTCCACAAGGACTGGATTACCAATGACGACATCGAGGATATTATCAAGGACCTGGTCGAGAGGACCATCTCCGGGGAGCTGTCCGTGATCGGCGGGAGCATCGAACGTAAAAAAAAAGCATGACGATAACTATATAGGGGATTTTTCTCGAGAAATCGGAAGCCTTGTAAAGCTAAAAGTGCAAAAAACCGTTCACCCCACTTTTTTTGGATCTTCATGTTGTTAGATCGGATCTGAGAGTAAATAAAACGGTAATCATCGACTTTTTTAGTTTTTACGCTAACTTCTCCTTTGCGGTCATAGTGTACTCCTTAAGGTATAAGGCTTTTGGGGGCTTTTGGGAGTTTTTGGGGATAAAATAACTCGATACCTGAGAGGACGGCCGCACGTCATACCCGAATAAACGAAGTTCGGGGACGGCTTTTTTAAATAAAATCGCCTCTGTCTCCGACTAAACTGTCAGGCAAGAACGCGACTTTTTCAGTTTAATGTTATCCCTCGGAATATTTATCAACATTCTACTTACTGACTGAATCTCTATTCCCTTTCTACTTGTCCACGCTTGACAAACCATTATGTGAGCGCACTTGACTCTTAAACATTTCCCTTTTTTGATTCAACTCTCTTTTTTAGCCATATTCAATTGGTGTAGTCTGTAGTGGTGATGCCGATTTGGGCGATTCCTGTGCCAGCCTTTCATAATATTATGGAAGCTGGATTGAATATCGGGGGGTAACTTTGAGATATCTATGTCGGGAGTGCCAATTAGAAGGTCTATGTAACAATCGTCGCAAAGTTTTTTGTCCCTGAATTCATAAACGATGTTATCTTCTATAGCCTCTCCATACTTGTCGCACTTCATGTTCCTGTCTCCTTCTTTAAGCAAGTGCAATATTCGTCGATATTTATCTGTACTGCCCATTAAACTGAACGGCTGCCTAATGCTATTTAGAGCCGTTACTCCGGGACCATTATCAGCCTGTACCTCGCGTCCTCCTCCACCTGCTCCCTGTAGAGCATCAGGGTCCTGAACTCGAAATTGTACCACATCTCGAACTGGTCGTCGTAGTGGGGACTCATGAAGTTGCCGGAGATTCCCGGCATGGAGACGACCCGAAGTATGGGCCGATCTTTCGCAACTGTATTTTCTTTCAAGACAAGAAATACCGTCGTCACTTCTGCGAAGCCCTAAATCAGGGCCCTCCATTCATCCTCCAGAGCGTACCAGTCCAACATGCCGGCGGCCTTGTCCTTAAATTTAAAGGCGAGGGCGCAGTAATCGTCTCCCGTAGCACGGCACATTACCTCCCTCACCTCAACCGACTTTCCTCCCAATATGGAGAATATCCCCTCATAGGCCCCCTCCATATAGTTCTGCATTATCTTGCACACGGGCGCCTTTGCGCTGACTCCCTCCGACTCGAAGGTGTTTTTGCACTTCGCCATGATCATGTAGTCTCCGTCCGGGCCGACCTGATACTTGGATTCGGCCAGGGACCACCCCGCCATACTGAAGGTGTTTTGAAAGACGAATTCGTCCTGGGTTTGCATTGCCGATTCCATATCCTTCCACTTGTAGTTTTTCACCGCCTGATCCCCAATCGCGAGCCCCCCCTTTCGACATACATTCCTGATAATGGCGTTGGCCCCCTTTTCTGTCAGCACCTCGGAGGTGGCCTCCTTGAAGGCGTTTATAGAGAGGACGTCCTGCAAAATCCATATAGTATCCCCGAAGACGGTTATCTCCCTGTCGCTGTTTTTCCAGATCACCGTCTCGTTGATGGTGCTCTTCTCTTTGTCGACCGGGAGAATTCGCTCATCTATCTGCTTGATCCAGGTTTTGAACATCAGCTTGTCGTCATCGGGCGGTGTCCCGCCCAGTCTCGTTACGAGATTTCTGAACGTAACGGAGACCCCGTCTTCCCCCAGAACCTTTACGAGCTCGGTGAAGAAGGCGTCCCAGAAGCCCCTGCGAAGGAGGATCAAGCGCTCCTCCGCCCCATCTTTTTTAAGTACGATCGTACCGCCATCCTTTTTCCACTGAACAATATTCCCACTGTCAGACATGGTAATTAACTCCTTTTTTTCAGCTGCAGGTTTAAGGGGAGGGATACTATCACATGCTGAAATCAAAATCAATTTTTTTGATAGAAATTTAATACAAAAAAAGTAGGAATATTGCAAATCATCTCGAAGGCGTGCTGGTAGGTTTGTTACGGTCGAGTATCTAAATAGATTTAGGGCAGGAGGGGGAGCAGCGCGGAGTTTAAGAAAGGAAACGGCGTCTGTTATCCGAGGTTTACTAAAATATCGAAACCGTGTGAGCGAAACCGTGTTAGAGAAACCGTGTTAGAGAAACTATAAGAAGAAAATATCAGGTTCATAAATCCGATTATCGGATCAGTCAATCAACGGCAAAATTGATTACCGCTCCTCGGCAGGAGTTTATATCTTTACCTCGATTTGAAGGTGTCTTGAAAAAACATCATCTTCTTTAAAGCGAAAGATCTCGGCCTTTAGAGACGCTCCGGTGACCTCGATCGTTCCGATGTGGCCCCACTCGGCCCCGGGGTAAACGTCTCCCGGGTTCACGGCCAGAACGCCGTCGACGGTATCCAAGAAGGGCCTGTGCGTGTGGCCGAAGAGGACCACCCCTGCCCCCTCTTTTTTCGCCCTTCCGACGAGGGCCTCTATCCCCTCCCTCCACTTTTCCCCCCCGTAGTAGGGATTCAGGTCGAAGGTGTGCCCGTGCGTGGCGTAGACCTTTATACCTTGGACTGTGAAAAAAATCTCGTTTGAAAAGCCGCCGATCCCGGTGGGTCGGTCCGGGTCGTCGTCGGGGCCCCCTATTTTGATATCGACGATATTGACGATATCCCCGTTTGGCGGGACCTTCGAGCGAAGATATGTGGGAGCCGTCTTGTCCTCGTTCCCAAGGATCCCGATCGATCTCAAGTTAAACCTCTCGTTTAGGGCGACGAGGTCTCCAGCGTGGTCGCCGAGGTGCACGATGAGGTCGAGGGGCAGAACCTTTTCTATGATTGCGGACGCCCTCCCGACGTTTCCGTGCGTGTCAGATATAACGCCGATCTTCATTTTGATATTTGATTTTGAGACGGCACCTGTTATTTAAACACTCTTTTTAAACGTAAAAGCCTGTGTAATGGTGGAGGAATGAATCCGTAAAACAGTCAAAGCCGATGCTTCCCAAGAACAGAGCGGAGATTTGCGGGTGTTTTCCCGTTCCTTTTTTTGTCCCTAGCGCAACTCCGGGATTGGTCAGGTCCTCTACCTGGTCTTTAACCTCTTGCAGGCGTCCGCAATGCCGAGCTCACAGGCTGTTTTAAGATCGTCGACGGACTTATCCTTCTTGCCCATATCGTAATACACCTTCGCCCTGGCGTAGTAGGCGTGGCCGAAATCCGGCTTGTTCTTTATCGCATCGTTGAGGTCGCTTAGGGCCTTGGCGTTGTCATCGAGCTTCAGGTACGCGACCGCCCTGTGATAATAAACCCTTGCCACGTTCGGATCAATCTTTATGGAGCTTGAGAAATCCTCCACCGACTTTGCATAGTCCTTCTTCTGGGCATACGCCAGGCCCCTGTGATAAAAGACCGGGGCGTGGTTGGAGTCGAGGGCGATAAGCTTGTCGAAGTCGGATATGGATTTATCAAACTCACCCGCGGTTAAGAGGAGCGTCCCCCGATAAAAGAGGGATTTTTTATGATTTGGATCTATCTCCAGCGCCTTGTTGAAGCACTCGTGCGCCTTGGCGAATTCCTTGGTTTTTAAATATTCCTTTCCCTTGTTCTTCCACTCTTCGGCTGTTTCGGCGTATAACAGTGCGGCCTGAAACAAAAAACATAACGATACAAACAGCAAAACTCCCTTTTTCATCGATTTCCTCCAGGTATTTTTCAAGGTGATCTCAAGTATCCGCTTTAATTGAAACAGTCTGCTTCCGGTCGGGATAAAGAAATCACCTCAACGATCACAATTTTTTTATCATCGCCACTTCACCGCAGTCCGGAAAGTTTACACATTTGATACAGTGGGACCAGACCTTGTGGGGCAGAGTGGATTTGTCGACTATCTCAAACCCGAATTTCTTGAAATATTCCGGGATGTACGTGAGGACAAAGATCCGCTTTATGCCGAGGCCTTCGGCGTCCTCCAGACACTTCTTAACCAGCATCTTTCCTATCCCGCTCCTCTTTTTTCCCTCCTTTACCGCGAAGGAGCGTATCTCCGCAAGGTCCTCCCACGTGACGTTGAGAGACGCCGTGCCCGCTATCTCCTCGACTCCGTCGGCGTCGTCCAGGTAGACGAAGAACGATCGAAGCCTGTCGTAGACTTCCGACAGTGAGACGGGAAGCATTACCCCGGACCTGCCGTAGGGGTCTATCAACGCCCTTATCTCTTGCGCATCCTTTACGTGGGCCTTTCTGATCATCCAAATTACCTTTGCTTTCGCGCCCCAAACTCCAAAAATAATTGAAGAGGGGCCCCCTTATTACTAATCCGATCTTGACAAGATCGGCTTCAATTACGGTCGGCCGCTGCTGTTTACGAACCTCGATTAATTATGTCTCCCTTTGCCGGCGTCGAGGGCGGACCTGATCATCTCTTTTGCGTGCCTGAGCGTCGTCTCGGTTATCGTCTCCCCGCCCAGCATCCGGGCTATCTCCATCACCCTCTCGTCCTGGGAGAGACGCTCGACCTTC
>Ga0180432_10002310_pt1 | contig 28725 bp, 20 predicted proteins | sample SS_ome_10_FD_132414 | JGI IMG/M metagenome (GOLD analysis project Ga0180432, IMG submission 132414) | Hypersaline lake sediment archaeal communities from the Salton Sea, California, USA - SS_1_MS_2 metaG | ecosystem: Environmental > Aquatic > Non-marine Saline and Alkaline > Hypersaline >... | reverse complement strand
TTGCGTTGTGGGCCTACAAGGTAGCATGGGCATCTTGCCCATGGACAAAACGCCGTGGAAACGAGTCGCTGGCCTCTGTATTCACGGGCAAGATGCCCGTGCTACGCCCACAACGCAACCGGCCCCCCCAAGCCCAAGGGATCCCAATCCCTGGGCTTGGTGGGCATTCTCATTTTCGGCGCCCTTGACCCCTTGACAAGAGGGACTGATGCGCGTAAAAGAGAGTATCGGTTCTGACGGGACAGTTCGTCTGGACGGATGCCGACGGGTAGGTAGCTCAGTTCGGTAGAGCACCGCACTGAAAATGCGGGTGTCGGCGGTTCAAATCCGCCCCTGCCCATACCGGGGTGCCGTGGCAGGAGCGCCGGAGGACGGCTAACCGCGCGGATCACCTGAAGATCTTGCGGGCGAACGAGACGGTGAAGACCGCCATGATGAACACGCCCAGCAGGCCCTCGGTTGCCGCGGCGACCTGCGCCCCGCCGAGCGGTTTCCAGTCGCCGAAGCCGACCGTCGAGAACGTGGTCGTCGAGAAGTACAGCGCGCAGCCCCATTTCTCCAGCCCCGTGAGTTTCGACAGCAGGACGCGTTGAGGTTGTTCGACGGGTGGGCCGCCGTTCGGGTCGGGCACCAGGACGGTCTCGGTCGTCTCGACGTCCCAGCCGTCCCCGCCCAGCCAGAATCCGTTGGTCGCGTAGATGCAGGCGAACAAGACCAGCAGCGCCAGCCCTGCGGTGAGGATTCGCAGCACGTAGACCCCGTAGCCGAAGCAGGTCTTGAGGAAGAACCAGTTTGCCCAGCACAGCGGGCTGTAGGGTTTGCGATGCGTCCGGCGGCGCAGGTCGTGGTAGCGGAAATGGCAGAAGTCCTCGCTGGCCCTGGAGTCGGGGTCGCCCTGGGCGCGGAAGTTCTCCTCGAGCACGCCGTACTGCGTGCATGCCGCGGCCAGCGCGGCGCGGGTGTTCCTGACCGTCTTGGTGAACTCCTTGCGCGCCTGCTCGGTCCGGGCCTGGTCGGCGGCGATGGCGGCCCGCATCTTGCCCCTGGCGGCGGCCTTGACCTTCCTGGGGCTGTCGGCCTCGATCAGGGAGTCGGTTCCGGGCGGCCACCACCGCCACTTGCGCAATTGGCTGCTGCGCAGGCGCACGTTGCCTCCCAGCACGCTGCTGGCCCGTACGCGCAGATCGGCGAGGTTGAGCGTGGCCTCGTCGCCGAACGTGCTCGTCCGCAGGTCGAGGAACTCCTGGAAGTTCGCCGAATTGAAGCTGACAGGCTGCTCGAACGACGCGCCGTGGAAGTCGGGCGCCCTGTCGAACACGACGCTGTTGAAGTCGGCCCGGTCTCCGAAGGCGGCGAACTCGAACTGCGCCTGGTCGCGGAACTTCGCCTCGGCGAAACTCGCCATGCCGCGAAACTTCGCGCGGAAGAACCGCGAGCGGCTCTCGAAGGTGGCGTAATCGAACTGTACGGTGGCGCTGAAGCGGGTCAGGTCGAAGTCCGCGTGCTGACAGAAGGTCACGCCGGCGAACGCGGCCGACACGGACCCGGGCCCCGTGAACGACACGCCGGAGAAGCTGGCTTCGGCCTGGAACTTGGCCAGCCCGAAGTCCGCCCCGGCCTCGAACACCGAGTGCTCGAAGCTCGATCGCGCGCCGAAGTTGGCCCCCATAAAGACGCCGGGGCCGTTGAACCGGCACCCGCACAGGTCCATCGGCCAGGGCATCTGCTGCATCGACAGGTCGCTGTGGTCGATCTGGCAGTACCGCAGTCTCAGCTCGGGCCCGGTGTAGCGTCTCTGGCCTGCCGCGGGAGGCTTGTAGCCCAGCGCCGTGGCTATGGCGTCGAACGCTGAGACCACCGCCGGAAAGCTGTCGATGATCTTCGCACTGATCGAGTTATGCCGCCCGGGCGGGTCCTGTCGCGTTTCGGGATTGAAGCTCGCAGCCAGGTCTTTCAGCAGCCCTTTCTCGATGGCCGCCTCCGCACGGGCGTTGTTGGACGTCTTGCCCAGCGACTCGACCAGTTCGGCCAGGGCCGCAAGCTCTTCTTCGCCGGGCAGATCGATGGGCGCGAGTTCGGCCGAGCGCGTGTCGGTGAGACTTGACTCGCGTGGTTCTGCTGTCATGATAGGTGGCATTATCGACGCGACGTGGTCGAGACTCAAGGCGTCTTTGCCGCACGGGGGCCAAAGAACAAGGGCCCGCAGCGATGATCACGCAAGTATCCGTGTTCCTGGAAAACGAGCCCGGCAAACTCTCGGTGCCGTGCAGGGCGCTGGCCCGGGCAGGCATCAACATCATGGCCTTGTCGCTGACGGCCACCAACCGACTGGGCGTGCTTCGGCTGATCGTGCCGGACCCCGCCAGGGCGATGGACGTCCTGGCCGCAGCCGATTGCACGGCCGAATCCGACACCGTCGTGGCGGTGGCCGTTCCCGACCGCCCCGGCGGGCTCGAAGACGTTCTCGAGATCATCGAGGCCGAACACATCAATCTCGAGTACATCTACTCCTTCACGGGTCCGGCGGATGAGTCGGCTGTGCTGGTCTGCGGTTTCGAGGACGCTCAGGCCGCCGTCGCCGTCCTCCGGGCCGCCGGCGCCGCGGTGATTGATGGTCTTTCTGCCTTGCTGCCGCCCGGCGAGTGACGGTCGTACGAACCGAAGTGCGCGATCGACTCTCGTGAGGGTCTCCAAGCCCAGGGAATCCCAATCCCCGGGCTTGGAGGGTGATTCCCGCTCGTTCGTGTTCCGTTGTCGGCGGCGCAACGAAAGGCGTTGCATTCGGCCAGTGGTATGAGTATAGTTTTCGCTTTCCCGTCGGCGTCCGGGCGGGTGCCCGGGGGCAGGAGCAAGCCAGTGCCCTGGCCGGAAGACAGGCAAGGCGATTCGTGCGGCGGCTGCGTGCGATGCGGCCCGACCGCTCCCAGGACCACCGAGGGTTCGCTGCGAGGCTGGCGGGTGGCCCTGTCGGCGGCTGGGGCGTTTCTGCTTCCTCCGGCCTCGGCCCTGGTCGGCGCGCTGCTGGTCGGCCGCGGCGAGGGCGAACAGTTTCTCGGCGCGATGGGGGGCATGCTTCTCGGTATCGCCCTTGCCGCGATCGGCGCCAGGGCATTGGCCGGAGATCCGAAGGACCATTCATGACTGCAACGCGTACGGCCCTGGGAGGAACGGGCAGTTTCGCCCGAGGCATTCACCCCCCGGAACGCAAGCACTTCGCCGAAGACGCCCACATCGAGGTCCTGCCGACCCCCGACCAGATCGCCTTGCCGCTGCTTCAGCACATCGGCGCGCCCTGCGAGATGGTCGTCAAGAAGAAGCAGGAGGTGGCCCTGGGCGAGATGGTAGGCAAAGCCGGCGGGTTCGTCTCCTCCCCGGTCCACGCCTCGCTGGCCGGAAAGGTCGTCGGGCCCTCCTCGGCCACCCTGCCCAACGGGCGGCGCGTCCGAACCGTCGTCATCAAGGCCGAAGGGCCCCAACTGGCCGGGCAGGCACTGCTGGCCGACGTTCTCGGCGGCGACTGGCCCACCGACGGGCTCGCCCAGTACGGCCCCAAGCAGATCGCCGACGCGGTCTGCGACGCGGGCATCGTCGGACAGGGCGGGGCGGCGTTCCCCACACACGTCAAGCTCATCCCGAATGAACAATCTCCCATCGACACGATTCTGATCAACGGCTGCGAGTGCGAGCCTTACCTGACGGCCGACCACCGCCTGATGGTCGAGGCCCCCGGCGCCGTTGTGGCCGGCGCGCTGCTGGCGGCCCGCGCCAACGGCGCCGAGCGGATCATCGTGGCCATCGAGGACAACAAGCCCGACGCGATCGCGTCGATGCGTCGTGCGGCCGAACCCGCCGGCGTCCAGGTCGCCGAACTGCACACGAAGTACCCGATGGGCGGGGAGCGGCAGACGGTGCTGGCCGTCACCGGGCGGACAGTGCCCACCACGGGGATTCCGCTGGCCGTCGGCGTGGTGGTGATGAACGTGGGCACCTCGGCGGCGGTGGCGCGGGCCGTGCTCAGGGCCAAACCCCTGACCCATCGCGTGGTGACGGTGACGGGCGCGGGCGTGGGCGAGCACAAGAACCTCCTGGTGCCGATCGGCGCAAGCTACGCGCGTTTGATCGCGTATTGCGGCGGGCTGCTGCCCAACGCGGCGCGGGTCGTCGCCGGCGGGCCCATGATGGGCTTCACCATCGGCGACCTGAACACGCCGGTCACCAAAGGCACCAGTGGCGTGACCGTGCTGACCGACCGGGACGTGGCGCGTGCGGCCGAAACGAACTGCGTACGCTGCGGGCGCTGCGTGGACGTCTGTCCGCTGAACCTGGTACCGACGAAGATGGCCCTGGCAGCCAGAAACGAAGACTGGGCATTGGCCAGGCGGTACCACATTCAGGCGTGCATGGAGTGCGGCTGCTGTGCGTACACGTGTCCGGGCGGCCTGCCGCTGGTCCAACTGATCCGCGTGGGCAAGGCCAAGATGCCGAGAGACTGAAAGGCGACAAGCAAACAGGGCGATGGCAGAAGACCAAGAGCACGACGCTGAAGCAACACGGCAGGGCGAGCCCGGCCCCGGCGAGGGGGCCACGACGCCCGAGCATGCGCCCGACGCGCCGCCCAAGCCCGCACCGCCCGAGCCGCTGCTCGAGCCGACCATCCACGTGGCGCCCTCGCCGCACCTGTCGGACCAGGCCTTCACCACCCGGCGCATGATGACCGACGTGCTGATCGGCCTGGCCCCGCTGCTTGTCGTGGCGCTGGTCGCCTTCGGGTGGTACGCGGTGGTCCAGGTCGGCATCTGCGTGCTGAGTTGTTTGGCCGCCGAGGCGGTCTTCACCTTCGCGCGCCGCAAGCCGTTCAGCCTGTGCGACGGTTCGGCGGCGGTCACGGGGGTGATCCTGGCCTTCTCGCTGCCCGGCACGGCGCACTGGTACGTGGGCGTGATCGGCGGATTCGTGGCCATCGGACTGGGCAAGATCGTGTTCGGCGGGCTGGGCATGAACATCTTCAACCCCGCCATGGTCGGGCGGGCGTTCGTGATGATGGCGTTCGTGAAGGCGATGAGCACCGGCTACGTGCTGCCGACCGGCAACCCGGACGATTTCAGGCTGATCACGCAGGCGACGCCGATGGGCGTGATGAAGAGGGAGAAGAGCAACCCCACGCCAAGCCCGGAGAAGATCAGGGCCGACGCCATCGAGGCCGGGGCCGGGAAACTGGCCAAGGACTTCGGCATGACGCGGGCCGAGTTCGACAAGAGGCTCGCGGGCACGTACACCGAGATCAGACGGATCGTGACCCCGGCTGACATTGCGGCCAGGGACGCCGTGGCCCAGCTCAAGGCGAGTATCGCACAGAAGGTTGCCGACGCCCAGCGCAAGCGCGACGCGCACAAGGAGGCGTTGGATCTCTGGCGGCTGTTCATCGGCAACACCAACGGGTCGCTGGGCGAGATCAGCGCCCTGGCGTGCCTGGTGGGGGGGATATTCCTGTGCGTTCGGCGGACGGCGGCGTGGCAGATACCCGCCGGGGCGGTCGCCGCCGTCGTCGTCATCGCCGGACTGAACGACATCCTCGCCGGGGCGGATATGACCGTCCTGCATCACCTGCTGGGCGGGGCGTTCCTGTTCGGCGCGCTGTTCATCGCGACCGACCCGGTGACCAGTCCGCTGACGCCCAAGGGCCGCGCGATCTTCGGGGTGCTTTTCGGCGCGCTGGTAATGCTGCTGCGCAACCTCAGCGCGTATCCGGAGGGCGTGATGTTCGCCATCCTGCTGGTCAACGCCTTCACGCCGCTGATCAATCGCTGGACGATCCCCACCCCCGTCGGCGGGCCCGTGCCGCAGCCGGAGAAGAAGCAATGAAGGACAACTACATCGTCCAGGCGTGGCTGATCCTGGCCCTGGCGGTCTGTTTCGCCGCGGCGCTGTCGGGCATCGAGATCGCCCTGGCCGATCGGATCGCGGAGAACAAGAGGAACGAGACGTTCGGGCAGATCGCCAACCTGGTCAGGTCCCCGTGGTGGGAGCCGGTCCCCGCCCAGACCTGGCAGGCCGACGGGAAGACCGAGCAGTGGGTCACGCCCGAGGGACACCTGGCGTACAAGGCCTTCGACAAACAAGGCACCGATCGCGGCTGGGTAATCAAGGCTTCCGGGCAGGGCTTCGCGGACAGGATCGAGATCCTGATAGGCCTGGACGTGCCGGGCGAGACGGTCCTCGGGCTGTACGTGCTGGACCAGAAGGAAACGCCCGCGCTGGGCAACAGGATCAAGGAAGAGACGTGGCGCCGGAAGTTCGTCGGGCGAGAGACCTCGCGCGACATCGTGGTCTCCTCGGCGTCCAAGATGGCCGACAACATCGCCAACAATTCCGTCCAGGCTATCACCGGTGCGACGGTCTCGTCCAAGAGTGTGGCGGCGATCGTCAACGCCGCGGTCAAAGACTTCCGCAATCGCATCAGCGACCTGAAGAAGAAACAGTAGCAGCGAAGGGATGTCCCTTATGGCTAAAGACGGCCCCGCACCGCTGGAGCGATTCATCAACGGCATCCTGCCGGAGAACCCCGTCTATCGCCAGTTGCTGGGCATGTGCCCGACGCTGGCGGTCACGGGCAACATGAAGGCGGCCATGACCATGTCCGGCGCCGTGCTGTTCGTTCTGTTCTGCGCGAACATCATCACGAGCCTGATCCGCGGTCTGCTGAAGCCCCACCTGAGGATCCTGGTCTTCACGCTGACGATCGCCACCTTCGTGACGATTGCCGACCGACTGCTCCAGGCGTTTCTGTACGACATGAGCAAGGAACTCGGCCCGTACGTGCCGCTGATCATCGTCAACTGCATCATCATCTGCCGGTGCGAGGTCTGCGCCTCGAAGCAGGGCGTGCTGACGGCCGCGTCCGACGCGGTGGGCCAATCCATCGGCTTCACGCTGGCGCTGGCGTCGATCGCCTCTGTCCGGGAGATTCTGGGCACCGGCACGTGGTTCGGGCTGACGCTGATTCCGGCCGACGTGCCGGCCAAGGTCTGGTCGACCTGGAGCGTGATGATCCTCCCGCCGGGTGCGTTCATCGCTCTGGGCCTGCTGCTGGGCGCGGCCAACAGGATCGGGGAAATCCGCCAGGGCCGGCGCGCGGCCGTATGACAGCCTCTTACGGATAACGGACTATGGATACTATCACGTCACTGATACTGATCGCCGTCGGGGCGGCGGTGATCAATAACTTCGTGCTGCACTACTTCGTGGGCATTTGCCCGTTCATCGGCGTCTCCCGGCGGGTGGACATGGCCTTCGGGATGGGCTGCGCGGTGACGTTCGTGATCTCGATAGCCGCCTTCCTGAGTTGGACGTTTACGTACTTCATTCTCCGCCCCGGCGCGCCGCTGACCACGCTGATCGTCGGGCGGCAGGTCGACCTGACCATCCTCAGCTACATCATCTACATCTTCGTCATCGCCTCGTCCGTGCAGTTCGTCGAGATGTACCTCAGGAAGTTCTTCCCGCCCCTGTACAAGTCGTTCGGCGTCTACCTGCCGCTGATCACCACCAACTGCGCCATCCTCTTCGCCTGCCTGGAGATCCTGAAGCGCGTCGCCGTTCCCACCGGCGCCGCCGCGTGGGGCGCCACCGGCGGCGCGGCGATCTGGGGCCTCGGCGAGGCGATGGCCCTGGCGATCTTCGGGGGGGTGGGCTTCACCCTGGCGATCGTGATCATGGCGGGCATCCGCGAGGAACTGGACCACTGCGACGTGCCCAAGAGCCTCCGCGGGGCCGGCATCACCCTGCTGGTCGCCGGCATACTCGCCCTGGCCTTCATGGGATTCACCGGCGTCGACACCGGCGTCAAGAAGCTGCTCGTCGACCGTGAGAAACCCCAATCGGCGGAGGTCAAGTCCACCTCACCGGATAAGGCCGACAACGCCGGTATCCGCAATCCGCAATCCGCAATCCGCCTTCGCCAAGGCTACGGCGGACAGGTCCGCAATCAGGTGGCTTCGCCATGACACTGATCGTACTGCTTGCCGCTGCAACCATGCTGCTGTTGGCGCTGTTGATGGCGTACGTGCTGGGCTGGGCGAACGTGAAGTTTCACGTGGAGCTTGACCCGCGTCAGCAGGCCGTCCAGGACGCCCTGCCCGGGGCCAACTGCGGGGGGTGCGGCTTCATCGGGTGCAACGAATACGCCGAGGCCGTCGTCGCCGGCCAGGCCCCCGTCGACAAATGCCCCGTCGGGGGCGACGAGTGCGCCGCGGCCCTGGCGCGGATTCTCGGCGTCGAGATCGAGCAGAGCTGGCCCCGGCGCCCCGTGGTGCACTGCGGGGCCACCTATGCCGATCGGCTCGGGCGAAACGACTACTCCGGCGAGCAGACCTGCACGGCGGCCAACATGGTCGCGGGCGTTCAGGGCTGCGTGTACGGGTGCCTGGGGTTCGGGGACTGCGCGGCGGTCTGCGAGTTCGACGCGATCACGATCGTGGACGGCCTGTCGACGATCGATTACGACAAGTGCGTCGGGTGCGGAGCGTGCGAACGGATCTGCCCGCGGCACGTGATCACCCTCGTGCCGTTCAAGGCCGAGCGGATGCTCGTGGTGGCGTGCAGCAACAAAGACTTCGGCAAGGAGGTCAAGGCGGTCTGCAAGGTCGGGTGCTTAGGCTGCAAGATGTGCCAGAAGCTCGTCGCCGGTCTCATCACCGTCGAGGACAACATCCCTTCGGTGGATTACTCGGCCTATGATCCGTCCAAGATGGAGTCGTTGTCCATGGCGGTGGACAAGTGTCCCGCCCAGCGGTTGACGATGATCGGACGGCCGGACGAGCGCGACCTGACGGCGACGGCCGACCAGGAAGCCCCCCCCGTCGCCCAGGCGGACTTCAAGACCACCGTCGACAAGACGGACTGGCACGGGTAGTCTGAGCGGTTGACTGGGTGACTGGTTGTTCAGCGGGCGAGCTTGCTCGCCGTGCGTCCTTCGAACGGCAACGCGGCGAGCAAGCTCGCCCGCCTAACAAGCGGGCAACCGAACTGCTAAACCCCCTTCTCCTTCGTGCCGATATGGCCTTTGTCCGGCTTGTTGTGCCCGTAGTGTTGGTGTTGGCAAGGAGGACCTCGTGGACGACGCGACATCAGACCGCCCCGGATCACGCGGACCGCGTGGCATGGTGACGACCGACCTCGACGGCAACGTTGCTGCCGCGGCGGCGCTGATGCGCGATCACAACGTCGGCTGCGTGGTTGTCAGCGATGCCGCCGGCAAGCTTGCCGGCGTCATCTCCGAACGCGACATCGTCAGGCGTGTCGTGGCGGCCGGGACCGATCCGGAGTCCGCCCCGGTCGCCGAGGCCATGACCACCGACATCGCTTCGGTGCCCCCGGGCACGCCGACAGACCGGGCGCAGGAGATCATGGCCGGACGGGAGGTCCGCCATCTGCCGATCGTTTCCGATGGCGAGGCGGTGGGGATGATATCCAGCCGAGACGTGATGCACCAGCAGCTCGAGACCGCCCGCATCACCCGCCTGGGGGCCGAGGAGATAGCCAAGCTCTCCAAGTCGTTCAAGACCCTGAATTTCAGCGATCTCCTCGACGTGATCACGCGCGAGGTGCCCAAGATATTCCACGCCCGGCGAGCCCTGCTGTTCCTGCAACCGGTCGATAGTTCCCACGACAGCGAGGCCGACATCGTCAGGCACCGGTGCCACTGCTGCGATCGCGACCGCCGTTTGCGGACCGACCTGCCGGACCCGTGGGACGGCCGCGGCGAGATCCTCTGCCACGACGCCCCCCCTGCCTGCCAGAAGCTCTGCGGACCCTCCAAGGCCATCATCATTCCCCTGGAAGTCCGCGGCTTCAACGGGCCGAACATCGACGAGCAGAGCGGGCAACGTGGATACTTGTGCATCTGCGGTGTGGTGCCGGCCGTCGCCGCTTCCAGGGACCTGATCTTCTACGAGGGCACGCTCATCAGGGAGATCCTCTGCGGGGTGCTGTCCAACGCCCGAATGTACCAGGACGCCCGAGACAGCTACCTGATCGATCCGCTGACCGGTGTTGGCACCCGCCGGCTGTTCGACGAGAAGCTCGGCGCCGAATGCGTCCGCGCCACCCGCTACGATCGTCCGTTTTGCCTGGCCGTGGTCGACGTGGACCACTTCAAGACCATCAATGACGAACTCGGGCACGACGTGGGCGACCAGGCCCTCAAGGCCGTCGGGCAGGTCCTGGCCGGGCAGAAGAGGCAGACCGACGTCCTGGCGCGGTACGGGGGGGATGAGTTCGTCATGCTGATGCCCGAGACCCACATCGAGGCGGCGGCAACCGTGATGGAAAGGATGCGAGCGGCTGTGGCGGAAGTCCCACTGCCGGGGGACCACCGGATCTCGCTCAGTTGCGGTGTGGCCGAGCAGATGGCCGACCAGCAGGAGTCGGGGGGTGACCTGTTTCGCCGGGCGGACCTGGCGCTGTTCGAGGCCAAACGCGCCGGAAGAAACTGCACGCGCAGTTGGCGAAACGTCTCGGAGAAGCTCGGCTTCGACGACTTCTTGAGCAGCGAGAACGTACTGGACCTCCAGCAGCAGGTGGTTGACCTGTCGGACTCGGCCAGGGATATGTTCGCCGAGAGCATCTGGGGACTGGTCAGGGCCATCGAGGCCAGGGACCCGTTCACCAGCAGCCATTCCGAGCACGTCGTGCATTACGCAGTGGCTATCGCCCAGACAATGGGCCTGGCCGAAGACGAACTCGACGTCATTCGTCGTGCGGGGATGATCCACGACATCGGCATGATCGGCGTGCCGGACAGCATTCTCCGCAGCGCCAGGGCCCTGACCGAGGACGAACGGGCCAAGATCGAGCAGCACCCGCGGATCGGCGCGCACATTCTCCAACAGATGCGGTCGCTGGAACGCGAGATCCCCGTCGTGCGCCACCACCACGAGCGATGGGACGGGCAGGGCTACCCCAACGGCATATCGGGAACGCGAATACCGCTCCTGGCGCGCATCGTGTCCGTCGCAGACGCCTTCGACGCCATCACCTCAAACCGCTCCCACCGCCGAAGCCGGACCGTCGCACAGGCCGTCAGTATCATCACGGACGGGATCAAGACGCAGTTCGCCCCCGCACCGGCCCGCGCCCTGGTGCAATGGGTGGACGACATGGGCCGCGCGTGCGGCAAGGGCCCGGACGTTACCGCCGAGGACCTCCTCGAATCGCTGCACGCCGGTGCGGCGATGGGATAGTGCCCCCCCGAGGCCCTACTCGATTCCCACCTCCACGCGAGCGGCCTTGCGCAAGCCCAGAGACACCAGGGGAAGCCTCAGTTCGATGAGCTTTCCGTCGAAGGCGACATGATCCTCCGGGGGTCCGGTCTGGGAGCCGGCCGAGAACACCGGCGTCAACCCCGGGTCGCGGCGAAAGACCGCCAGCCGAACCGTCGGACGCAGCAGCGGCTTGAAGGGGGCCGGGCCTCGAATCACGCGGTACCCGGTGGCGATCCGCAGCGAGAAATCCAGGCCTTCGGTGCTGAACTCCAGATCGTCCAGGTTGCCGCTGACGGGCCTGCCGCCGGGCCGCGCCAGGGCGTCCCGGAACCTCTGCCCGACCCCGCACCCGAGTTCGAGCTTCGCATGGAGATGGTGGGCGTCCCGGGCGAACTCGACGGACGTGCAGCGGTAGACGCTCGTGCCCAGGATGTCCAGGCGGCACCTGAGCGACTGCTCGATCCGCCGCCAGTCCTGCGCCTGGCCGTCCACGGCTATGCGGGCGGCCGGTACAGGTCGGCCGGTCCTCGACGAACGGGTCCTTCGCTGTGGCCACGGCGAGCCGTCTTCCGGCCCGGCCAGGACCCCCTGGCCGGGGTCGAAGGCCTCCTCGGCATTGTGCCCGAGCAGGTCCGGCCTCAACGAAAGGACCACCCCCGTCAGCGCCATCAGGATCCCCAGGGCGAGCACAAGGAAGAACCTCTTGCTCATGGACAGTTTCTCCGCGTCGCGGGTCCCGTCTGAATCACGTTACTTCGCAAACATCAGTTCGCTGGAGACCGTGGCGCCGCGGTCGTCGGTGACCGTGACGTTCCATATCGTCACGTTGGCCGGCAGGTCAACGATGAGGCTAGCGCCGTCGATCTTGGCCGGCGCCGACAGCCACTTGCGCGTCTTGTTCGATCCCGCGGCGGTCGTGTAGTTCAGCGCGGCCGAGACGAGCTTCGTCCGGGTCGTGACGCCGGCGCGGGCCTGACCGGCGGCAACAACCGGACGGGCCACGAGCGGCAGCCCCGCGCCGCCGAGAAGGTGCTGATCGATGAACAGGCCGATCTCCTTCGGCCGCCAGCCGGGCTGGTGGCCGTGCGGCATCCGGACCGTGACGCGGATGTTGCGCTCGCCCTTGACCAGGGCGCAAGTTCTGGCGTAGCTCTCCAGCCAATAGGCGAAGTCGTTCGTCCCGTTGACGAAGAACACCGGCATGGCGACCGAACCCACGTACTGCGACGGGTCCCACAGGCGAACCCACTTGGCCTTCAGGGCCGGGGTCATCTTCTTGAACTCCCCCAGCCAGCAACTGGCCTCGTGAAGGTACCCGCAGCCGTACACCGGAACCGCCGCGGAGAAACGGCTATCCAACCCGGCTACGATGCACGTGAGGTACCCGCCCCAACTGATGCCCGTCAGGGCCGTCCGCGAGCGGTCAACCTCCTTGAAACCGCGGATCAGCGAGTGGGCGAGGATGACGTTGGCCACGGCGTGGTAGGGCCATTGGTTTTCGACCGGCTCGGCGATGGCGCCGAACTTCATGTCGTGGCCCTGTCCCGGCCCGCCGTCGGGAAGGCGTTTTCGCCCTTGGCCGCAGCCGGCCAGGTCCATCGCAATGGCGGCGTAGCCTCGCTTGGCCCACAGTTCGGCCCACTGCGGAAAGGCCGTGCCCCCCCCGCCGTGCACGAGCACCACGGCCGGGAGGTTCCTGTCTTGCGACGCGTCGCCCGCCAAGTGGCCCGGGGTCGCGTAGCAGGCGAACACGCTCGTGGGCTTGCCCTTGTACGACAACCCGCGGTACATCAGCGACCGCACCTTGCCCTGCCCGCCGCCCACCCACCGGAAGTTCGGCGCCTTGCTCAGGGCCGCAAGGTCCCACGGCACGGTCTTCGGGAGCGACGCGGCCGGACGGATGACATCGTGACGGGTTGGGCGGGCCTCGGCGGCATGCCCGACGGCCGCGGCGCCGAGCAGGCACACCGACGCAAGCGGAAACCACCTCAAACGCATGGGCTCACCTCTCGACCACGGGCCGGCCTGCCGGCACGTCGGCTATCGGCCGCCCAGCGGCGTGATGCGGATGTTGCGATAGGCCACCGGGCCGTGATCGCCCTGGAGCATCAGCGGACCGGTGGGCTTCTCGTCGTTGTACGTACTGGCCCGCGTGGGTCCGGTGACCTTCTCGTTCTCGTGGACGACCTGTCCGTTGTGGACGACCTTTACGAAGACGGCATCGGCGATCTTCTTGCCCGCCGCGTCGAACCGCGGGGCCTTGAACGTGATGTCGAACGTCTGCCACTGTCCCGGTTTTCGCGAGGCGTTGACGCGTGGGGGGCGGCCCTCGAAGCCCTTTCCGCGGCTCCAGCGCTGGTAGATGCCCCCGCAGTCGCCGTGCTTCACCACGGTCTTGCCCCAACTGTCGAGGACCTGGATTTCGTAGCGCCCCATGAGGTAGACGCCCGAGTTGGAGCCCTTGGGCACCATGAACTCGACGTGGAGTTGGACGTCGGCGTACTCGGCCTTGGACAGGATGTTCCGCGTGCGACCCTTCGGGCCGTTGTACATGGCCCCGGTACCCGGCTTGACGGCCAGCTTGCGATCGTTCTTCGGGTCAGACGTGACCTCGCCCACGATGGCCCAGTCGCCCGTGTTGCCGCGCCAGGCGCCCAGGGCGAGGGCGGGCGTGATCAGCTCGTCGCCCTTCCCCGCGGCCGGGGCGACCGCGGCGGCGCCGGCGTCGGGCCTGGCCACGTCCTTCCGGACACTGGGCTTGTCGGCGGTGGGGAAGTCCTGCGGGATCGCGGCGGTGCGGACGACCTTTCCCGTGGCGGCCCACTCGGTGCCTCGCCTCAGCGTGGCGATGAACGCCACGCAGTGCATTTGCGCCGCTGCGTGCCCGCACACGTCATGGTATATGCGCCCCTTGCCATACGTGATGGCCATCAGGATCGGTTCGTGCTCCCCTGTGCCTCGCTTGGACTTCTCGGCGAGCGAGGTGGCCAGCACGGTGACGTTCTTGGCCGGACCTCGAAGCGTGCTGTACAACTCATCCTTGGCGTGCGTCCACTTTGTCGGCAGCCCGGCCGTAATCGGGTGAGACGCGTCGCGAACGATTACCTGGAAGGCATACTGGGGCCCGTGCGAGCCCCCGCGCCCGGGAGTCATGTCACGCACGATCTTCCCCCCACGCCATCGAAGCATCGGACCCGACTTCTCGTTCCGACCGCCCCACCCGCCGACGGCGATCACCTCGTTGTACTCCTTCCATTTCGGGAACGAGTTGTCGGCCGCGTGAATCACGACAAGGCCACCGCCGTCCGAGATGTACTTCACGAACGCTTCCTTGGTGGCCTGGGGCCACTCGGCGCCGTTGTAGTTCGACAGGACAACAGGATACTTCGCGAAGTCGGGCTTGAAGTCGTTCATGGGCTTGCCTCGAGGCGGCGACGTGGCCACGTCGACGGCGAAGGTGCCACCGGCTTCGAGAATTCTCTTCATCACCGGGGTGGTCTTGGCCCACGCGTGATTGTTCTGCCCATCGACGATGAGCACCTTGATGGGTTCGGCCGCCGAAACGCACGTCGCCAGTGCGGCTGCCGCCAGCACCGTTGCCAACCCTCGGCGCGCGAAGGGTCTTGTTTCGACCATGTCAGTCTCCTTGTCCGTTGGGCCGTCTCGAGTGAATCTCTCGCCAGTCCATCATGCCGTTCGCGCCGCCAAATGCAAGCGGCAAGGATGGGCGGCATCCGGCTTCAGTTCAGCCCCGCGCGGCGCTTGACGTCGGCGATGTCCAGATCGTCAATGAAGTGTTGCAGGTTGCTCCATATCCGGTGATGTCCGAATCCGCCCTCGACCATCTCGTGGAGCGCTTCGGCCTTGGTCCAGCCCTGTACGGCGATGCGGTAGGCGGCGCACATCACGCCGGTGCGGTCGGCGCCGTGCCTGCAGTGAACGAACACCGGCGCGCGCGACCGGTCCGTGGCGATCCGCAGGAACGCCACCACTTCCTCGACGGTCATCTGCCGCGCCGAGGCGGGAATCGCCTCGCAGGCCATATCGAGTCCACGCAGGATCTCGTCGTTCGAATGGTGCTTCCGCAGATTCACCACCGTCCTGATGCCCATGGCGTCGAGCTGCTTCATTCCTTCGCCCGTCGGCTGGGCGCCGCGGTACAGGGCCTCCGAGACGCGGTGAAAGTTGTCCACCCCAGGCTTGTCGATGGGCTGTGCCCACGGATGCCGTCGCGGCACAGGCCAAGTGTTGTCCAGCGGCCAGAGACAACAACCGGCCCCCACCGCCGAAACGGCAACGGCGGGCGCCGCGATCAGGAGAATCACCCGTGCGGTGCGATGCATGGCCGCGGATGATACCGTAAGTCAACCGGCGACGCCAGGGGAACCAAACGACGGGCATCGGTGATCAGTAATCGGTACCGGCTCCTGACTGCCGATCACCAATTACTGGTTACTTTTTACTGAGAACCGACTGGCGGTCACTGATTACCAACAGCTTTCCCACAGCTTGTGTACGGGCCGTCCAATCAACCCCAGATATGGTGGACTTGAAGTCCCAGGTGGTCGATGTTATAATGGTGTTTGGGTATGGAGGCCTGTTGATCGCTGTTGATTGAAAAAAAACACCCCGATCAAGGCGATGAGATGTAAGGATTTACGGTGAACAACAAGATTTTGTTCAGATTTGTCTTGCTGCCCCCAATATGTTGTGGCTATATTCTCCATCGTCGTCGTGGATTCAGCCACACTTCGCCGAATGCTGCCTACGGGAGACGGCGGCATTCATGGTGCAGATCGCAGGCACGTGGTGCGGGCTTGTCTTGTGCGGTGGGAGTGGTGGCAGGGCACATGGACGTGCCCGCGAATCCACCTTTCATTGGTGCTTAGCCTGAAGTAGCGGAGAGGATGATGGTCTCGCGTGAATCCGAGAACCCGGGCAAGTCGGACGGCAGTGAGCGGGCCCATGCAGACCGCTGCGCAGAAGACGGTCTGGTCATCGAGCAGGTCTTTTCCACGCCGGAAGTCCACCCGTTTGACGAGGTCGAGTGGACCAAGCGAGCCGCTCGCATCGGCGACTCCAACGGGGAGACGATCTTCGAGCAGGACGAGGTCACGGTTCCGGCCGACTGGAGCCAGTTGGCCACGAACGTTGTGGCCAGCAAGTACTTCTACGGGGAGGCCGACTCGGACGACCGGGAGCACTCGGTCAAACAGTTGATCCATCGCGTGACCCGTACCATCGCCGACTGGGGCCGCAGCGACGGGGTTTTCGCTTCGGAGGCCGACGCCGAACGGTTCTACCAGGAACTGACCTACCTGTGCGTGAACCAGTACGGCGCGTTCAACTCCCCGGTGTGGTTCAACGTCGGGCTGTTTCACCAGAACGGCGTGTCCGGGTGCGAGGGCAACTACCACTGGGACGAGCGGGCCAACAAACCGGTCCGTTCGGTCCACGGATACGAGCATCCGCAGAGTTCGGCGTGCTTCATCCAGTCGGTCGACGACACGATGGAAGACATCATGCGCCTGGCGCAAGCCGAGGCGATGCTGTTCAAGTTCGGCTCCGGGACGGGCACGGACCTGTCGACGCTGCGGTCGAGCCGGGAGAAACTCTCCGGCGGGGGGACGCCGTCAGGCCCGTTGAGTTTCATGCGGATTTTCGACCAGATCGCCGCGGTCGTCCGCAGCGGGGGCAAGACGCGCAGGGCGGCGAAGATGCAGTCCCTGCGCTGCGACCACCCGGACATCAAGGAGTTCATCGAGTGCAAGATGATCGAGGAGCGCAAGGCCTGGGCGCTGATCGAGCAGGGGTATGACGGCTCGTTCACCGGGGACGCCTACGCCTCGGTGATGTACCAGAACGCCAACCTGTCGGTCCGTGCGACCGATGAGTTCATGCAGGCGGCGCTGGACGACGCGGACTGGCAGACCTTCGCGGTGACCACCGGAGAGCCGATGCTCAAGTACAAGGCCCGCGACCTGCTGCGCCTGATCGCGGAGGGCACGCACGTCTGCGGGGACCCGGGCATCCAGTATCACACCACGATCAACACCTGGAACACCTGCAGCGCCAGCGGGGAGATCTGCGCGTCGAACCCGTGCAGCGAGTACATGTTCCTGAACGATTCGGCGTGCAACCTGGCCAGCCTGAACCTGATGAAGTTCCGCCGAGACGACGACACGCTCGACGTCGAGCGGATTCGCGCCGCGGTCAGGCTGTTCATCATCGCCCAAGAAATCCTCGTCGACCACTCCAGCTATCCGCTCGAGCGAATCTGCAGGAACAGCCATGACTACAGACCCCTCGGACTGGGCTACGCCAATCTCGGGGCCTTGATCATGTCCCTGGGCCTGCCCTACGACAGCGACGCCGGTCGCGCCCTGGCGGCGTGCGTGACGGCGATCCTGACCGGCAGCGCCTACGCCACCAGCGCCGAGCTGGCCAGCCGCATCGGACCGTTCCTGCAGTACCACCGCAATCGCAAGTCGATGGCCCAGGTCATCCAGAGGCATCGCAGCGCGGTGGACGGGATCAGTGCCGAGCACTGTCCGGAGCATCTGCTTTCAACGGCCCAGGCCTGCTGGGAGGAAGCCATCGCCGCCGGACACGAGTACGGGTACCGCAACGCCCAGGTCAGCGTCCTGGCGCCCACCGGCACCATCGGGTTCATGATGGACTGCGACACGACCGGCGTCGAGCCTGATATCGCGCTGGTCAAGTACAAGCAGTTGGCCGGCGGGGGGATGTTCAAGATCGTCAACCGCACGGTGCCCCAGGCGCTGCAGCGCCTGGGCTACTCCCCGGACGAGGTGGCCGAGATCGTCGAGTATGTCGACGAGAACGACATGATCGAGGGCGCGCCCAACCTCGACGAGAAGCACCACGCCGTCTTCGACTGCGCGTTCAGACCCGCCAAGGGCAGCCGGTGCATCGGGCACATGGGCCACATCCGCATGATGGGCGCCGTCCAGCCCTTCCTGTCGGGCGCCATCTCCAAGACCGTCAACATGCCCAAGGAGGCCACGGTCGAGGAGATCATGAACGTCTACATCAAGGCCTGGAAGCTCGGCCTCAAGGCCGTCGCCGTTTACCGCGACGGGTCCAAGCGGACCCAGCCTCTGAACGTCTCGCATGTGGGCCGGGAGCAGGCCGACCGCAACGAAGTCGTCATCAGCGTGGAGCAGTTGGAGGCCGCCAGGCTCAAGCCTCACCGTCATCGCCTGCCCGCCACGCGCCCGTCCATCACCCACAAGTTCAACGTCGCCGGTCATGAGGGGTACCTCAACGTCGGTCTTTACGAGGACGGCTCGCCGGGTGAGTTGTTTATCACGATGGCCAAAGAGGGCTCGACGGTCGGGGGGATGATGGATGCCTTCGCCACCGCGATCAGCCTGAACCTGCAGTACGGCGTGCCGCTCGAATCGCTGGTCAAGAAATTCTCCCACCAGCGTTTCGAGCCGTCCGGCATGACCGACAGTCGGGACATCCCCTTCGCCAAGAGCATCGTGGATTACGTGTTCCGCTGGCTGGGACTGGAGTTCCTCTCTGATGAGGCGGCACCGGAGCCGACTCAGCAGCCCGAAGGCGCCGCAGCCGCAACCGTGCGGCCGCCGGCCCAGGGATCATCAACGGCACCCGAGATCGTCAAGGACGGCATGGCCTCGGAGCCTGGTCGCGCCGACGCGGCCCCCGACAAGGAGGTCACAGGGTCGCTCGGCGCACTTCCTGAAGGCGCGTACGTTCCGTTGGCCTCACCCGGACCGAACCCGCGAGGCGGCAACGGGGATTCGGCAAGGAAGGCGGCGGCGGTCTCGACCGAACGAGCCGAGGCCCCGGGCCTCAACCGCCTGGCCCGGTTCGACGAGCAACACCGCCACTTTCAGGAAGACGCCCCGCCGTGCGATGTCTGCGGGGCACTGACGTATCGAAACGGGAACTGTTACAAGTGCAGCAACTGCGGCAATTCGCTGGGCTGCAGTTGAATACCGGATTCGCCCGGCGGGCGGGCGCGTCGCCGATCCGCCGGCATCGAATCCTGTCGTGACACTGTCGCCGGGGAGCGGGTCGCAGGCCCGTTCCGGCCCACAACGCACCGGCGCCGAGTTCCATCGGGATCTGGCCGAGCGGGACCGCGGGTCAGCCGCCAGCCCGAGCAGAGGACCGGCGACCTGGCGTTGGCGGCACGGCGGCATGCTGTCGCGGGCGCGGCGCCAGGTGCTTTCGGACCGGGCAGGGAGCCCGGATCCGCAAGCGAAGCCCTTGCCGATGGGCGGCTGCGTTGTCCTGTCCGGGACGTGCAACACCCGGATGGAACCAGTCGGTCTGTTGGCGAGTGCTTCTGAGGCCTGGTGATGCGTCGTGGCCGGCCGGCCGTGTTGAGGAAACCAAGTGGCCGGTGGCCGACATAGGACGCACCAAGGATGGAAAGGCGTCTACAGGCGGCTTGGGGGTTCGCGGTGTGCGCCGAGAAGTCGTTTGACGGCCTGGCCGAAATCTTTTTTTGTGAATTATCCATTAAAGATGAAATAAGCCCTTGACCGACCTATAATACTGTCGGCGGCAAGCAGGGCCGTAAGCCGCCGGAAAAAAAGTGAGTTGTCCGCTGCACCCTAGAAAGCATGTAGGTCTCCCTCCACCTACATGAGGGTTGCGGCTTTGGTGGGCGATACCGAGGTCTCCCTCCGCCTGGGTATCGCCCCTTTTTTGTGCGCGCCCGGTGTCGAGCCATCTGCTGAGTGTTGACTCAGCCGGTCTGTCCCGTCACGATACCCGGTGGACACATGACAGACGCACGTGATGAAAGCTTTCAACGCTCAAGGATACGGCCCGGGGCTGTCTGCAAGTACGCTTCTCTGGTCGTCGTCTTGTCGATCGGCGGGTATCTGCTGCTGCCGCCTGACGGCGAGGGAGCGGCCGGCAGCGCGACGTGGACGTCCGTCAATGCAGACGCCAAGTACGTCATCAAGCTATCCCCAGGCTGGAGCTACCTGCCGGGCAGCCGGCCGGGTGGAATCGGCCAGCCCCTGCAGGGGCTCAAGACGGTCATCACGAGGTTCGAGAAACGATTCCCCGATACGCGTATCGAAGTGATCAACGCCCCGGGTGTCCGGGAGTATCTGGTAACGCAGCTCAGCAGCGGCGCGGCCCCGGATATCGTCAACGTGAACGTCGAGGACGTCTGGGTCGACGTCCAGAAGGACTGGTACGTGCCGCTGGATCATTTTCTCGAAAGACCCAACCCGTTCATCCCCCCGGGCCAGCCGGGCTCCAAACAGTGGTGGGACATGTTCCGCTACCAGGCCATCAGCCGGGGCAAAGCCGCTCCCAACGGCAAGAACTACTGCCTCAGCCTCGATATGGTCGAGACGGGCATCTTCTACAACAAGACGCTCTTCGACCGGCTCGGCCTGACCCCGCCACAGACGTGGGAGCAGTTCATGGACGTCCTGGCGCGGATCAAGGAGGCCGGCAAGGATAAGGGCACGATCCCCCTGCTGATGCATCTGTCGGCCTTCAGCGACTGGTGCAAGGACCTGATCTTCGACCAGCTCTATTACGACCTTCTGCCGGGGATCGACTTGAAGAAGGACCCCAAGCGAGAGGGCTATCTCCAGGGCTATCTCGATCCGGAAGAGTTGGCCTTCCTGTACGACAAGGGCTTCTTCACGCGACAGGACCCGCGATACGTTCGGCTCTGGGAGATCATGCGCGATCTCAAGCGCTACACCAATGACAACATGACGTCGATGGACCTGACCCGGGAGTTCGTCACCCAACGTGCGGCGATGCTGTGGAGCGGCAGTTGGCTGACCCACCGGCTGGTGGCCGACCATAGACTGGACTTCGAATGGAGCGTGTTCTACTTGCCGCGGTTCACGAAGAACACCTCCCAATACGCCTCCGGCGAACCGATGTGCGTCATCGGCGGCGCGGCCAGCCAGTTCGAGGTGACCTGCTCGGCCGTGGGCGATACCGACCCGACGCTTCCGATGGCCGAGAGAATGGCCACGTCCGAGCGGCTCAAGCGCGTCATCGCTTTCCTCCAGTTTCTCTGCGTGCCGGCCAATACCGAGACCATCGTCAACGAATACGCCTGCTACCTGCCGAATATCGTAGGCGTCGAACCGCTGGAGCCGTTGAAACCATTTGCCGAGATTCTCGAGCGGCGATACACCACCACCAAGTGGGTCTTTTCGTTCGGTCTGCGGTTCCGCTTCATCCAGGACCGGATGCTCAGCCTCTACCTCGTCGATGGGATCGGGACCGAGGGGCTGTTTGACTGGCAGGAGGACAACCTCACGCGGGCCGTCAGAGACCTGCGCCGTCGCAAGAAGCCTGACATGGCCGCTCTCGAGGCCGAGTGGCGGCGACTGGCGCCGAAGCGGGTGCACTTCAAGGGCCTGCCCCCCCTGTCAAGGAAGACCCCGAAGTGATCAGGCCGAGACTCAAGTCCACGCTCGGCTGTTACGGCATCATCCTGCCGGGGATCGTGATGCTGTTGACGTTTGTCTACCTGCCGGTCGTCTGGGCATTCTCGAAGTCGCTGTACGAGTTCGAGGTCGGTGGGGAGCCGACATTCGTAGGCCTCCGCAACTACGTTGAGTACTTCACGAAAGACCTGACCTGCGGGCCGTCAATGCTCACCATGTTCACGCTGACGGCGTTTGCCGTCTGCGTGCGACTGACGCTCCCACTGATCGTCGCCAAGTTGATCCACTCGCTGCCTAAGGAACGCTGGCGGTACGTCTACCGGATCGTGTTCCTGACCCCCATCGTGGTGCCCGGGGTGGCGGTGCAGTTGATCTGGGCGGGGATGATCTACGGCGACGCGGGCCTGCTGAACGAAGCGCTGCGCGCGGTGGGACTGTCCGACTGGGCCACGGGGTGGCTGAGCAATCCGAACACCGCCCTGGTGGCGGTCATGTTCGTGGGGTTCCCGTTCATCGGGGGGTTCGAGGTGCTGATCTACTACGCGGGGCTCTCGGCCATTCCGACCAGCGTGAACGAGGCGGCGTCGATCGAAGGCTGCGCGGGCGTCAGCAAGTTCCTGCGGATCGACGTGCCGCTCGTGCTCAGCCAGCTCAAGCTGATCCTGATCCTGACGATCATCGGGGGGCTGCAGGGCTTTCAGAACCTCTACATCCTGACCCAGGGCGGGCCCGGCTTCAAGACCACCGTGCCGGGGCTCTGGATGTACTTCAACGCCTGGCAGTTCCAGAGGATGGGCTACGCCTGCGCCATCGGCGTGATCCTGTTCCTCATGATCATGACGCTGACCCTGCTGAACATCAAGTACTTCAGGTCGGCCGAAGACGTCAAGGGGGGCGCCTGATGAGCAGACGAAGGGCCCTGGGCATCCATGCCGTCCTCATCGCCGTGGCGTTCCTGACGCTCGTCCCGTTCGCCTTCATGGTCAACAACGTCTTCCGCAGCAACACGGAGTTCTATCACGACTTCTTCTCGATACCCGAGGCCTTCAAGGGTCTGGCCCGCGCCGCCGCCGCCGACAGCGATGAGACACTCCACGTCGAAGACGACAAGGGCCGAACCCGCACCGTCTCACGCGCCGAAGCCACGCAGCACTACATCAACCGCGCCACGCGCGGACCGACGATGGCCTGGGAGGTCCTCCGCCCATACGTGGTCAACTCCCTGGTCGTGTCGATTCTGACGGCGGCGGGGGTGTGCGTGATCGGCTCATCGACGGCCTACATTCTGGCGCGGTACCGCTTCCTGGGTTCGCGGGGCGTGTTCATCATGTTCCTGGCGACGATGATGTTCCCGGGCGTGCTGACGCTGGTGCCGAGCTTCATGCTGGTCAAGGGCATGGGACTGCTCAATACCTACTGGGCCATGATCCTCCCGTACATCGCAGGCGGACAGGTCTTCGCCATCTTCGTCTTTCGCAGCTTCTTCAAGGGCCTGCCCGAGGACCTGTTCGAAAGCGCGAGGATCGACGGGGCCGGACACCTCGGACTGTACTTCAACATCATCCTCCCGTTGAGCAAGCCCGTGTTCTCGGTGGTGATCATCATGAACATTCTCGGCACGTGGAACAACTTCCTCTGGCCGTTCATCACCAACACGGACGGCAGCCATCATGTCATCGCGTCGGGCCTGTACACGATGGCCACCTCCCAGCACAATCAGAATTTCAGCACGATGTACGCCGCTTACGCCATCAGCAGCATCCCGCTGTTGATCCTGTTCGTCTACGCGACCCGGCCGTTCATCCGCGGCATGACGGCCGGGGCGTTCAAGGCATAGAGGGCACGCCGTATCAGGGAAAAGCCTGATGGCGTACTTGTCCGGCATGCCGATTAAGATATAATGAAATGGGTCATTAGTTGGCGGCTTATGTCTGTGCCGATCGTTGAGGTTCGTCCTACGGAACTGCAACTGCACGAGTGAAGAGATGACCGGAAACCACACGTCGCCGTCGAGCAGGGGGTTCACGCTCATCGAGTTGCTTGTCGTCATCGCCATTCTCGCGCTGCTCCTGGCCATTTTCACGCCGGCGCTGGACCAGTTGAAGGATCTTGCCGCCATGGTCTCGTGTGCCGACAGGATGCGGCAGATGGGCATGGCCATGATGGGGTACGCGGATGAGGCGAAGCTGCGGATTCCGGGGCCGAACTGGCGCAGGGCACACCATCGCGGCTGGCTGTACAGCGACCTGCAGATGGATCAGCTCGAGCATCTGCGGTCCGGCCTGATGTGGCCCTATCTCAGGGGGGTCGACTCGTATCGCTGTCCGGACGACTACGACGAAGACCCCGACATGGTCCCCCACCGCCCGAACAACTCGCGAATGATCACCAGCTACTGCATGAACGGGTCGGTCTGCGGGTACGGTCATCGAGCCCAGGTGGCCGCCACTGACGGGTCGACGTGCGATCTGCACGGCCAACCGTGGGTGTTCTGGGACACCTACAAGTGGACCGAGTACGAGGCCAACGACGTCATCATGTGGGAGGCCGACGAGACGACCTCGCAGAAGGGCTGGTGGCACGACGGGTCCAACTTCCCGTGGGAAGGCATCACGCAGCGCCACATCGACCGCGGGAACACCGTCTGTGCCGACGGACACGCCGAGTGGATGCTGCTGACGGACTACTACGCGATGGATTGCGCCGGCAAGACGAGGCTCTGGAACACGCCGGGCAAGGCTAACGGCCGCTGGTAGCCCTTTCGCTGACGCCGGCGGCGCCCCCGCCTGACCCGCCGAGGCCAGGACTGCGTGACGCATTTTGCACTTGAACGGAGGCGTCAAACCGCTTATCGTGCTGGGGATACGTTCGGGTCCGCCGAAGCTGGCCGGGATCCCCAACAGCATGGAACAGCCCACAGTACAGGACGCCTCGTACACCGCCGCGGCCGAGCACTCCACGGCGGCGGCCATCGGCAAGCGCTACAGCCACGACTTCGCCGATTCGCCCGATGCCGACAAGGGCCCCGGCCGCCGCAGCGACGGACGGATCAGCAGTGCCGAATACGTCCGCGCCTCCGGACCGTTGAAAGACCACGTCACGCGCAAAGAACTGCGAATCGACTACCACCATCCACTGGAGGACTGGGTAGCCAAGCGCCCGTTCCGCTGGCTGCTCAAGAAGCTGTCGGTTGACGGGCGCGACGGGCTGACCGCCCTGGAACGCGTGATCACCAGCTACCGCAACCCCGACGCGCCGTTCTGGCAGCGGCTGAAATACTTCCCGCTACACTGCTTCATCGACCGGATGCGGGGCGATACGGACGTGGCGACCTTCCGCAAGCGTCTGGCCGGGCACAGGCCGACCGTCCGCGGGCTGGTTATCGTGGCCCGGTCGCTGGCCGAGTTCGGCCCGACCGTGCCCCAGAAATTCGTTGCGCCGCTCTTTGCCGTCTGGAACTTCACCAACCGCTGCAACCTCGCGTGCAGGCACTGCTACCAGGACGCCGAACACAAGGCGCTGGCCGACGAGTTGACCAGTGAAGAGCGGCTGGACCTTGTCGACCAGATGGGCCGGGCACACATGCCCATGCTGGCCCTGTCCGGGGGCGAGCCGACGCTCCATGAGGACCTGCTGCCGGTCCTGCGCCGCGCCAAGCAGTACGGCATGCACACGACGATAGCGACCAACGGCACGACGATGACGCCGAAGCGGGCGGCCGAACTCAGGGCCGCCGGACTGCGATACGTCGAGATCTCTCTGGACTCGGTGGACCCGACCCGGCACGACGCGTTTCGGGGTGTCGCGGGCATGTGGGATCGCGCCGTCGCCGGGGCCAAGAGCGTTGTCGCCACCGAGGGCCTCAGGCTAGGGATCGCCATGTGTGTCCACCAGGGCAACATCGACGAAGTCGCCGACATGCTCGCTTTCGCCGAGGATCTCGGGGCCTCGTGCTTCGCGCACTTCAACTTCGTTCCGGTCGGCCGCGGGCTCAAGATGGTCGCCGGAGACATCACCCCGGCCCAGCGCGAGAAGCTCCTGGCCCTGCTGAACGCCAAGATGCAGGAAGGGGGCATGGGCGTGATATCGACCGCCCCGCAGTTGGGACGGGTTTGCCTGGCCGGGGCGGCGATCGAGACCGGGCGGGCCGCGTGCAGTCACGCCGGGTCCGGCAGCGGCGTCAAGGCCCGGGTGGTCGCCAAGTACCTCGGGGGCTGCGGGGCCGGACGGACATACGTCTGCGTCGAGCCCAACGGGAACGTCACGCCATGTGTCTACCTGCCCCACCGCGTGATGGGCAACATCCGCGAGGGGTCGCTCATCGACATCTTCCGCAACAGCGTTTTCTGGGACGTGCTGAACGACCGCGACCGGCGACTGCACCACTGCGAGGTCTGCGCGTTCAAGAACTACTGCGGCGGGTGCCGCGCGCGGGCCGACGCCTACTTCGGACAGATTCACGCCGGGGACCCCGGGTGCGTGTTCAACGACCGGCACTGGGCGGACCTCGTGTCGGCCGGCGTGGCCCGCGTCGACCAGTCGACAGCCAGCGCCGAGACGTTCGACCTGACCCCCACCCGCCACGGGCTGGCATGAAGTCACTGCAAAGCGAGAATTCTCAGTTCTCGCTGGAAACTTCTTTCTCCTCCGAGCGTCCCAACTGGTGATAGGCGCTGTGTGTACGCGCCCGGGTTGTATAATATAAGGGACAGTGCGGCACGCGCGGCTCGGCGCCCCCGTGGCGGGGGCGGCGGGGTGAGTGTGCCTGAGGACGGACACATGGATACGCCTCCCACCGACGGTCCGAGTCACGCCAAGAGCGGCCTGTTCCTCGAGTATGCCTTGCGGATCACCAAAGGGCGAATGCGCATGCTCGGCATCGGCAGCGCCGTGCTGCTCATGGTGACGGTTGCGGCGGTGTTCCTGCTGGTGACGGTCCTGGGCGATCACGTGGTGTCCGGCGGGCTGGGGGCGCTCACCCGCCGGTACATGCGCTTGGGGTTCTTCGCGGCCGAACTCGTCATGCTCGTGGGGCTGGTGATCACGCCGCTGGCTCGTCGCATCAGCGATCTGTACGTTGCGCGGCTGATCGAGAAGGCCAACCCGACGTTCCGCAACGACCTGACCGCCGCGGTGCAGTTGGGCCAGGGCGACGGGACGATCGCGGCGGCCCTGGCGGCCATCCGAAGACGGGCGGCGGCCGAGGTGGCCCATGCCGACGTCGAAAGCTCCGTCGCCACGCGACGACTGAAGCTCAGCGGGCTGTTGTGTGTTCTGGCCGCCGGGTCGTTCATCGCCTACTGCGTCATCGCCCAGAAGAACGTCTGGTCGTCGGTCTGGCGGGCCATGGGGGACGAGTCCGTTGCCGCCCCGACCAGGACGCAGATCGTCTCCATCGCACCGCCGGTCGGCACCGTCGTGCTTGCCGGACAGGGCGTGGATTTTTCGGCTCGCATCCAGGGCAGCGGCGACAACGATGCCGTCCTGAGCATCTCGCGGGACGGCGGGCAGACCTGGCTGGGTGACGTGGACCAGATCACGATGCAGCGCAAGGACGGCCCGAGTGACCGGCAGGCCGCACGGTTCGTGGCGCATTGGCCCTCGGCGGCGGCCGCCCAGGGGAACGTCAAGTTCCGCATCACCTGCGGCGACGACCGGAAGGAACGCGACCTGACCGTCCTGCCCACCCCCTTGCTGCGACAGATCACCGTGAGCCTGACCTGGCCGCAGTATACCGGGCGCGGAAAGACCGACTCGGGCGCGAACATCGAGGGCCTGGCCGCAACCGATCATTCCGAGGGCACGCTGGTGACCCTTCGCGCCGAGGCCAACCTGCCTGTCAGGGCCGCCTCGGTCATCTTCGAGAAGAGCGACCCGATCGTCATGACGGTCGACAAGCACGTCATGACCGCCCAGTTCCCCATCACCCGCGACGACCGGTACCATATCGAGTACAGGGGCGAGCACCAGCAGGTACGCTATGCGTCCATCCGCTACGACGTGAAGGCCCTGAAAGACGCGCCGCCGCAGATCAGGCTGATCGCGCCCGTCGGGGCCGTCAAACTCAGGCCCGACGACCTGCTCAACCTGTCGGTCGACTCGAGCGATGATTTCGGCCTGCAGGACATGGTCCTGGTCGCGACCGACGGCATCGAGGAGAGGCTGATCCCGCTGGCGACGTTCGAGAGGCCCGGCGCCCGGAACAGACTGCTGGATATGGGCCTGCCCGCCCGCCGACTCGGACCGCAGAACAGGCAACTCCTCTGCCGCGTTACCGGGCGCGACTTCCGACCCCCGGACGGACAGGAAGGCCACAGCAGGGAGTTTGAACTGGTCATCACCCCGCCCGTCCAGCAGATAGCCGCCCTCGACAAGCCCGAGCCCGACGCCGACGGCAAGGACCCCGACGACGACGACGACCCCAGGGAGGTCGACCCCGACGAGCCCGACGAACCCGAACCCGACGATCAGGACGTGGTCAACGATCAGGCCGTCGAGGAACTGCTCGAAATGGCCGAGAAGGACGCCAAGGACCTCGAGGCCATCAAGGAGGCGTTCGGCGGCGATGAGGTCGACGCCGAACCCGACAGGGAAGAGGAGGCCGCCGATCCCAAGAAGGCCAAAGACGGCGATGATGCAAAGGACAAGCCCGAGGATCTGCAGCGCCGCCCGGACGACGCCAAAGCCGACGAGCGGAAGGACCAGGACGACCAGCCTCCGGACGGGCAGGAACCGGCCGACGACCAGCAGCAGGATCAGCAGACGGACAAGGACCACCCGAAGGACGCCCAGAAGCAGGACGACCAGAAGCAGGACGACCAGCAACAGGACGCCCAGCAACAGGACGCCCAACAGCAGGACGCTCAACAGCAGGACGACCAGCAACAGGACGACCAGCAACAGGACGGCCAACAGCAGGACGCTCAACAGCAGGACGCCCAGCAACAGGACGCCCAGAAACAGAACGCTCAACAGCAGGACGCTCAACAGCAGGACGCCCAGCAACAGAACGCTCAACAGCAGGACGCCCA